>JGI20177J14857_1000053_pt1 | contig 29400 bp, 25 predicted proteins | sample NGESurdeep072012_6_FD_14857 | JGI IMG/M metagenome (IMG submission 14857) | reverse complement strand
GCCCGCCGCAACCGCATAACGAATCGAGTTCCATCGCTCCGACTGATGCATCCAATCCAATCCGCAGGCACCGAGGATGGTCAACGGCAGAAGAATCGCGATTACTGCGTCAGATCGATTTGCTCCCACCGTCGCAAGCATCAGTAGGCTGACGATCGCCCACACCACCGACCACGCCGCAACGCGGTCGCCGATACGCCGTGAGACGATCGCGAACGCTCCAACAATCGCGAAAATCGTGAGAAGGAATTCGTAAGCCACCAGAATCGGGATCGATCTGCGAACTGCGCGGCCGAAGGCAATCGACGGCCGGGCAAATGCGGCGCGCAAGTCGTATTCGAGTACTGTCGCGAGAGATCGGGTAAAAAAAGCTGTCGTCAGGAAGACCCACAGGCCGGCGGCGACGAGCGCGCAGACGATCACGAGCGCGCGCCGCCGCTCCCACCATACGCGCAAGCGCAAGCGCCGATGATCGAGTCGCACGGCGTCGCCGAGACCGACGACGATCAAGGATACGATCATCGCCGCGGCGGTCGCGTAGCCAATCGGATCCGCCGAGAGCCACAGCGCGATCGCGACGCCCAATCCCGCCGCGCGGATCGCGCCCGGTTGCCGGCGCATGCTTTGAGCGATTGCGATCGCGATCATCATGAACGTCAGCGACGCTATCGCCGTCGAACCGCCACGCGAAAAATAAGTCACGCTCGGCGAAATCGCGATCAAAGCGGCGAAGGCAAGCGCTCCCGCGCGCCCGATGAACGGACGCATCGCAAATCCGCTCGCGACCATCAGCAGACCGCATAGCATCACGACAATTCGCGAGGTGGCGTCCGTCGCGCCGGCAGCCGCGAAGATCCAAGCCTGGAGTATCGCGACCCACGAGGGGTGAAGACCGGCGCCCGACGCGAGCGCCGCAAGCGCATCGCGCGCCTGCGTCGCATCCAGCGGACGCGCTCCCAGAGCGATCGCGCGCGTGACGAGCGCATAGAGGGCGATCAGGTACCATCCAAGATGCTCCGCCGTGACGACGTAAACTGCTCGCGTGAGCCGTTCGTGGCTCAGGTTGACGGCGGTCTCCGTCGTCGGCGGCGCGAGTCGCGGCTCATGCTCGGCGCACTCGATGGATTTATCGTCCAGCCGCCACTGGTCGTCTGGAATTCTGTCAGCGCCCGCCATTATTATTATCCGCTCTTGCGATTTCGCTATTGCCTGGATTGCGCGTTGTCAACGCCGGCGCGCCGAAAATTAATGCGTCCGAAATGCAGTTTGCACTTGAGCGCAACGCCGGCGCGGCTATGCTGAGAGTTTCGGGTCACGGGAAAATGTTCGGCATTAAAATAAATACGCGCCGTTTGATCAACGGATCGCTGTCGTTCGTCGCGCTTGCCGCGATTATCGCCCTGTTCTTCGCGTATCGCAGCCACGCCCAACATCTCATTGCGCACAACGTCCCCGTCTCGATCGCCCATCTTCCATATTACGCGTTCTGCTCGTTTTACCGGATGCTCGCCGCGTACATCATCGCGCTGCTTTTCTCGATCATTTACGGAATGGCGGCGGCGCGCGGCGGGCTCTACGAGCGCATCCTGATTCCCGCCATCGACATCGCGCAGTCGGTGCCAGTGGTCGGTTTTTTCCCCGCCGCGGTCTATTTCTTCGTCGCGCTCGCGCACGGCAGCCGGCTCGGGGTCGAGATGGCGGCGATCTTTCTCATCTTCACCAGCCAGGCGTGGAACATGGCGCTGGGCGTTTACGAAGCCGTCAAAACGATTCCCGACGACTCGCGGGACGCGCTCGAGTCGTTCGGCGCGCGGGGATGGCTCAAGTTCAAGCGTCTGCTGATGCCAGCCAGCGTGCCGAAGCTGGTGTACAACTCGATCCTGTCGTGGGTCGCGGGATGGTACTTCCTCATCGCGTGCGAAATCATCACAGTCGGTCCCGCCAGCTACCGGCTGCCGGGGCTGGGCAGTTTCCTGTGGGAGGCCGCCGAAAATGGACGCAATTTCGATCTCGCCGCGGGACTTCTCACCTTGCTCGCGATCATCGTGTTGATGGACATGATCGTGTGGCAGCCGCTGTCCGCGTGGGCGGAGAAGTTTCGCTACGAATTTGCGGCGTCGTCGGGCGCCGCGCAATCGCTGGGGATGTTAGACGCGCTGGCGGGCGTCGGCCCGGCAATCACGCGTGCGATCCGCTCGATCCTGCTGCCTCCCATGAGGCTGATCGCCAGCGCGCTGAACGCGATGCCGCGCGGTCCGCAGCTATCGCCGGAACAAAGCAGGCGCGCAGGCCGGATGGTGCGGACGCTGGTGATCGGCGCGATCGTGATCTTCACCGCGTGGGCGTTGGGGCGCGGCTTTTTCGCCTTGATCAGAACGCTCTCGCAGCCGTGGCCGTCGGACGCGAAGCAGATTCCGGCCGCAATCCTTGCCTCCACAATTCGCATGACGGTCGCCTACGCGATCTCGCTGGCATGGACGGTGCCGTGCGCGCTGGCCGCCAGCGAGAGTCCGCGCTTCAACCGAATCCTCTCGCCGATCGCGGAAATTGTCGGCTCGATGCCCGCGACGGCGCTGTTTCCGGTCATCGTCATCTTCGTCATCCAGGTCACCGGCGGGATGAATCTTGCTTCGATCCTGCTAATCCTGACCGGGATGCAATGGTATCTGCTCTTCAACCTGCTCGCGGGCGTAAACCAGGTGCCCGAGGACTTGAAGGAAGCCGCGCGAGCGTTCGGGCTCTCCCGCTACGCGCGATGGCGCAAGCTGATCCTTCCCGCGGTGATGCCGTCGCTGATCACCGGCAGCATCACCGCCTGGGGGGGAGGATGGAACGCGCTCATCCTGTCGGAGTACTTCGTTTACAAAAGTCAGACCTACCAGGTAATCGGAATCGGCGCGCTGCTGGACGCTGCCACCTATAAGACCGGCAACGGGGTGATGATCCTGCTGAGCCTCCTATCAATGATACTGGTGGTGCTATTATTGAACCGTCTGATGTGGCGGCCCTTGTACAACCTGGCCACGGAGCGATACAGGCTGGACTACTGACACGTCCCTGACTATGTGCGATTCGGACTCATCTGACCCATGGCCCTCCTTGAGATCAAACACATCTCGAAAAATTTCGCGCACGCCAAGGGCACGTTGCAGGTGCTCGACGACATCAGCTTCGACGTGGATGTGGGCGAGTTCGTCGCGATCGTCGGCCCCTCGGGATGCGGGAAGTCAACCCTCCTGCGCATCATCAACGGTATCGTGCCGATGACTTCCGGACAGGTGCTGTACCGCGGCCGCCAGGTCGATGGGATTAATCTCGAATGCGCACTCGTGTTCCAATCGTTTGCGCTGCTGCCATGGCTGTCGGTCAAAGCCAACGTCGAGCTCGGCCTCGAAGCGCAGGGATTGCCGCTGGCTGAGCGCGAAAAGCGCGCCGGAATCTATATCGACAAGGTGGGACTCGACGGTTTCGAGGAGGCCTACCCGCGCGAGCTGTCGGGCGGAATGAAGCAGCGCGTCGGTTTCGCCCGCGCGCTGGCCGTCGAGCCCAAGGTGCTTCTGATGGACGAGCCGTTCTCCGCGCTGGATGCCCTGACCGCGATCACGCTGCGCGAGGAAATGCTCGACATCTGGCAGGCACCCGACATGCCGGTAAAAAATATCGTGCTCGTTACCCACATCATCGAGGAGGCAATCGAACTCGCCGATCGCGTGATCGTGATGTCGGCGGGCCCCGGACGCATTGTCAAGGATCTCAAAGTCGAATTGCCAAGACCGCGCGACCGCCGCGCTGAAACTTTCAACGCCCTCACCGACAAGGTGTTCTCGCTGATCGAGGAGCGCGGCTGATGGTTGCGGGGTCCATATATCCGCTTCCCGATTGCGCGCTGACTCCTGTCTTCGGCCTGCTGGAATTGCTCGAGGATCGCGGCGGACGCGAGGACGGCTACAAAATCGCGCGCGATCTCAATTTCAGATTCGGCGATTTGCTGAAGGTGATGAAGGCCGCGGAAATCCTCGGCTTCGTCTCAACTCCGGCCGGCGACGTGGTGCTCGAGCCGTTGGGCAAACAATTCCTCGACGCGAAGGTCAACGAGCGCAAGCTGCTCGTGCGCGGGCAGTTGAAGGGACATAGCCTGTTCAGCTACTTCATCCGCCTCCTTCATGGCACTGAGGACAAGTCTCTAACCAAAGAAGTCGTGCTCCAACACCTCGCGATGCTCCTGCCGAGCGAAAAGCCCGAGCGCCAGTTTTCGACGATGGTGAACTGGGGGCGTCACGCCGAGCTGTTCGGCTATAGTAAGGACGACGACCGCTTTTATCTCGACAACGAATAGGCGCTTGCGCCAGGGGAGAAATCACTATGGCAACGGATGCTGAAAAAGTCGTGACCGAATTCTGCAACGCGTGGCCGCGCAAGAATATCGACGAACTGCTCGGCTTCTTCACCGACGACGCCGTCTATCACAACATCCCGTTCGAACCGGCCCGCGGCAAGGAGGCCATCCGCGCCGCCATCAACACCTTTCTGCCGATGGCCAAGTCGCTTCATTTCAAAGTCCTGAAAACCGCCAGCGCCGGCAACGTCGTCTTCAACGAGCGCGTCGACATCTTCGACCTGGGCGGCGGCAAGACGATTTCGCTGCCTGTCGCAGGCGTGTTCGAGGTCAGCGGCACCAAGATCAGCGCATGGCGCGACTACTTCGACATGGCGATGTACACCAAGCAGATGCAATAGCTTCTCCGTCTTTCCGTCATCCAGAGCGCAGCCGAGGGACCCCGGATCCGTTCCCGCATCCGCACCAATCTCACTTCGCCACCCTCTGCCCGCGGTGTAACATCCACCCCACGATGGCCTCGCCCGTCACCCACGCCATCATCGGCACCGCCGGCCACATCGATCACGGCAAGACCGCGCTCATCAAGGCGCTCACCGGCCAGGATACCGATCGACTGAAGGAGGAAAAGGAGCGCGGAATTTCGATCGATCTCGGCTTCGCCTACTTCACGCTGCCCGACGGCTCTCGCGCCGGCATCGTCGACGTCCCCGGCCATGAGCGCTTCATCCGCAACATGCTCGCCGGCGCCCACGGCATCGATCTCGTGCTGTTCGCCGTGGCGGCCGACGACGGCGTGATGCCCCAGACCGAAGAGCATCTCGACATTCTCCATCTGCTCGGCGCGCGGCGCGGCATCTTCGTGATCACCAAGGCCGACCTCGCCGACCCCGCGCGGCTGCGCGACGTGCGCGACGAGATCGAGCTGCTCGCCGAGGGCACCACGCTCGCCGGCGCGCCGATAATCGAAGTCTCGTCGACCACCGGCCTCGGCCTGGATAAATTGCGCGCCGAAATCGTCCGCCAGCTCGACGGCTTTCAGGCGCGCTGCGCAACCGGCGTCTTCCGGCTTCCTCTCGATCGCGCTTTCGTCATCAAGGGACACGGCATCGTCGTCACCGGCACTGCGATGGGCGCCGAGGTCAGGGTCGGGGATAAGCTCCGCGTGCTGCCGTCGGGAAACGAGGTCCGCGTGCGCTCGATCCAGGTGCATTCGGATTCCGTCGAGAGCGCCGGCCTATGCCAGCGCGTCGCGCTGAATCTCACCGGCGCCGAAAAGCTTGGCCTCGCCCGCGGCGACGTGCTAGCCGACGAGCGGCTGGAATCCGCAACTGCGCGTTTCGACGCGTGGTTGGAAATTCGTCCCGCCGCCAAACGCGCGCTCAAGAGCAACACGCGCGTGCGGCTGTTCATCGGCACCGCCGAAACCATCGCCCGCGCGATCGTTCTCGACGACGCAGGCGCGATCGCGCCCAAAGCCGCCGGCTTCGCGCAGCTCGTGACCGAGGATCCCGTCGTGGCACTCTCGGGCGACCGCTTCGTCATCCGCGACGAAACCAACTCGCGCACTCTCGGCGGCGGCGTCGTGTTGAACCCGATGGGCCGGCGCGTCCGCAAACCGATCGAGGCCTATCGCGCCAATCTCCGCTTGCTCAAGGATTCGTCCGGAGCCGATGCGCTCGAAGCACTGATCAATTTGCAGGAAAGTTTCGCGCTCGGCACGACCAGCATCGCAATCCTCATGAACATTCCGATCGCCGAGGCCGAAGCGGCGCTCCGCGAAGCGGCGCGCTTCGTCAAGCTGTCAGTTGGCGACGAAGAAGCTTTCACCACGCGGACCAAGTGGGAGGCCCTCAAACGCTTCGCGCTCGATGCGCTCGAGAATCATCACAAGACCGAGCCGCTGTCGCCGGGCCTCGAGATGGAAGCGCTGCGCACGCGGCTGCCCTACGAAATCGGTGCGCGCGCGTTTCGTCCGATCGTCGATCGCCTCAGCCGTGAATCTGAAATCGTGCGCGAGGAAAGTGTGCTCCGGCTGAAAAGCCATCGCGTGCAACTCGGCGGCGACGCCGAAACGCTCGGCGCGAGCATCGAAGCCGCGCTCACCCGCGCGCACTTCCAGCCGCCGGAGCTCAAACAGTTGGCCGACGCGCTGAAAATTCCCGCCGGCCAGTTCCAGCATCTAAGAACCGTGCTGCTCGCGATGGAACGCCAGGGCCGCGTCGTCAAGATAGCCACCGATCTCTACTTCAGCCGCGCCGCCGCCGCCGACGCCCGCGATCGCCTGATCAAATATCTTCAGGCTCACTCCGAAATCACAGCCGCGGTCTTTCGCGATCTACTAGGAGCGTCGCGCAAGTTCGCAATCGCGCTGCTCGATCATTTCGACCACACCGGCCTAACCACCCGCGTCGGCGACACCCGCCGCCTCCGAATCCCCACTTAGCCTCTGCCGCGCGGCTGACTTCGCCGCCGCGATGCGCGACAATGGGCGCGATGTCCAAACCAAAGGACAACAATCCCTCGCGGGGCGACCTCATTCGCCTGACTGCGCGGTGCAAGGCTGCGGGTTGAGCCGGTAAGCTCGGTCCGGCGGACCTCTCCGCAGTCCTCGCGCGGCTCGATTTGCCGAGCCACCCTGATTTGCTCGTCGGAATCTCGACGGGCGACGACGCCGGAGTGTTCCGTCTTTCCGACGATCTCGCAATCGTGAACACCGTCGATTTTTTCACGCCCGTGGTGGACGATCCTTTCACCTACGGACAGATCTCCGCCGCCAACGCGCTGTCGGACGTCTATGCGATGGGCGGAGTGCCGCGCACCGCGCTCAACATCGTATGCTGGCCGCAAACCGGATTGCCCGGCGAGATGCTCGCCGACATTCTGCGCGGCGCTGCCGAGAAGGCGCGCGAGGCCGGCGTCGTAATAGTTGGCGGTCACACCGTCGCCGACGAAGAAGTGAAATTCGGGATGGCTATCACGGGAGTGATCGATCCGCACCGAATCGTGCGCAATGTCGGCGCGCAAGCCGGCGACGCGCTCGTGCTCACCAAGGCGCTCGGCACGGGAATCCTGATGACCGCATTCAAGCGCGACGCGCTGGCCGACGAACCATATCAGGCCGCGGTCCGCTCGATGACGCAGCTCAACGCCGCGGCCGCCTCCGCGATGCTTAAGTACGACGTTCACGCCGCCACCGACATCACGGGCTTCGGTCTCGTCGGTCATGCGCTGAAGATGGCCGAGGGCAGCGCCGTTACGATCGTGTTCGAGGAATCCGACTTGCCGCTGTTGCCCGGAGTGCTCGAGCAATGCCGCGCCGGAATGATTCCCGGCGGCGGCGAACGCAATCGCGAGTACTACGCGCCGAGCGTCCGCATCTCCGAGGAAGTCTCCGACGAGATCGCCGCGATTGTCTTCGATCCGCAGACCTCGGGCGGATTGCTGATCGCGATCCCCGACAAGCAGTCCCTTGCCCTGCTCGCGGAGCTTCACAANTGCGGGCATCGCGACGCCGCGATCGTCGGCCGCGTCACGCCTCGCCGCGAACACCCGATCGAACTAGTCTGAGCAGGAACCGACCCGCTTCATCAGCCGGATCGCCTCGGTCGCATGCCGCCGCAACGGCTCGCACACGTCGTGCGCCGGGTCATCGGCGGTCGAACCGTACCCCCCTTCTCCGGAGATCTCCTCGCGCGCGCCCTATCCGCGGTTGACGTTTGAGGCCTGCAATCCCTTGGGCCCCTGCGCGACCTCGAAGTCGACGCGCTCCCCCTGCTCGAGCGAGCGGAAACCTGCTCCATCGATGGCGCTATAATGAACGAACACTTCCTGCCCGTCCTCCATCGTGATGAAGCCGTAGCCCTTCTTCGGGCTGAACCACTTAACAGTCCCGTTAGCCATTTTCCCCCATACCTCCTGAAGGGAACCAGCCGGAGCGCCCCCCTCAGGGCCTTCTCCCGCCGGCGACGCGCTTCCCCAAGCAACGCGCGTAACGGCGCGCATATAGCACAAGATGCGATGCTTATCAAATAGGTAAAACACCCAAAACCGCGCCGTAATATGTCTGGGGATCGAGAACGGGGCGGTGCAGCAGCTAATATTGCCAGCGGCGAATTGGGCGGGCATGCATGTGGCAGTGATCGGGAATCTGGCGCATCACGTCGTCGATGCCGAATTTGTCGGCGCCATACTTCGCGCGCGCGACCAGTGACAGCGCCTCGATCATGAATTCGCGTTCCTGGTCGGTGGGCACCGCGCGATGGTCTCCCAGGACGGCCATGGGAGTGTCGCACGAATCGCACTCCAGGATCGTAAATTTGAAGGGGTGAACGAAGTCGGCGTAGCGCTGCGTGTAATCACGCAGCTCGCACAGTTCGCATTTCGGCATCGACTAAGCCGTCGTCGATTCGCGCGGAGTATGCAACCGACGCATCGCGAGCCATGACGGCCCGCGACGCATCGAGGCGCAAATTCCTACTTCGTCGCTGGAGAAGCTGCCGCTGCCGGCGAAGAGGCTGCCTTCGCGGGCGCCGCCAGTACCTCTCTGCCACTCTTGGCCTGCACCGACGACTTGGTGACGGCCTTGGCCGCGAGCTTCGCCTTCCGCTTGCAGCGAGAGACGCTCGAGGTCGAGATTTTGAGGTCTGCGGCGATATCCTTGTTATGCTTGCCGCTGTTGACTTCGTTCATCACGGCGTCGCAATCGACCTTGTTGGCGTAGGCCGGTCGTGCACTGGCCACAAACGCAACGATTGTCACGAGCATCGCCGAGGCCGCCACAAGCGCAAACTTCTTCATCAGCATTTTCTTCCCCGCTCAGGTTAGGGTTGTTTCAAACGATGTAGAGTATTTCAAAATGCACGTCTCATCAACAGAGGTCCGAAATCCTTTTCCAAGGGCGCCTTCGCGGGCCCGGGAGCGGGATAAACGGTCCTTTGGGGCTTGGCGCCGCCTAGCGCTTGGGCTTGGCGAATCCCGGGAAGGACGGTTGGCGTTTTTCCTGCAAGGCGGCGACGCCCTCGGTCAAATCGGCGCCGAAAAATCCCATCATCTCGAGCGCCAGCGATGCGTCGAACGCAGGGCCGGCCACCCGCAGCCAATTGTTGAGCGAGCGTTTAGTGAATCTCACCGCCTGTTGCGGACCGCGCGCGAGCTTGCGCGCGACTTCCATCGCCTTGTCCATCAGCTGGTCGGCGGGAACGCACAGGCTCACCAGCCCGATGCGCTCGGCCTCCTTGCCGTCGATGAACTCCGCCGTCATCAGGTAGTACTTCGCCTTGGCCATGCCGCACAGCAGCGGCCAGATGATCACCGCATGATCTCCGGCCGCGACGCCAAGGCGCAAATGTCCGTCGGTGATGCGCATCGCCTCCGACGCGATGCTGATATCCGCCATGAACGCGACCGCCAATCCCGCGCCGACGGCGACGCCGTTGATCGCGGAGATGATTGGCTTGTCGAGATTGATCATGTTGTAGACGATGTCGCCGGCTTCCTTCCAGGCCTTGCCTACGTTGGCCGCGCTCGCCGTCATCTGCTGAATCATGTCGAGGTCGCCGCCCGCTGAAAACGCGCGCCCTGCGCCGGTAACCACTACGACGTTGGTTTCGTCGTCGTCGGCAACGTCGAGCCACACGCGGCTCAACTCGAAGTGGAGGCGGCTGTTGGTGGCGTTGAGAACCTCGGGACGATTGATCGTGATGAGCAGGATGCCGTCGTCGTTGCGCTCGAAGAGAAGATGCCGGTACTCGCTGTACTTCATTTTTTCACTTTTTCACTTTTTCACTTTCTCACTTTTTCACTGGCACCGTCACGCGCCTGGACGGCTGCCTGATCAGCTTTTGTAAATGTCGATGACCTTGCCGAGCAGCGCGATCGCTTCGGGCTTCGGACGCTGAAAGCTGTTGCGGCCGATGATCGAGCCGTAACCGCCGCCGGCGTGAATCCCGCGGACGGTATTGAGCAGCGTCTCGTCGGTCTCCTTAGCGCCGCCCGAGAAAATCACGATTCGCCGGCCGTCGAAGGCCGACTGGATGACGTGCTTGATTCGCGCCGAGAACGGCTCGAGCGGAACCTTGTTGGCGTCGTACGCTTTTTTGGCCTCGGCCAGTTCGATAAAAGCGGTGGGCGGCTTGACCTTGATCATATTCGCACCGAGTTGCGCCGCGATTTGCGCCGCGTACGCGACGACGTCGATCGCGGTCTCGCCCTGCTTGCTGACGCCGGAGCCGCGCGGGTACGACCATAGGACCAGCGGCAGTCCATTGGCCCTGGCCTCTTCGCCGATTTCGCGCGCCTCCTGGTACATCGACTTCTCCTGCGTCGAGCCCGGATAGATCGTGAGTCCAATCGCGGCGCATCCCAGGCGCAGAGCGTCCTTCACGCTGGCGGTCACGGCGAGCGCGGGATCTTTTTCCTCGTTGAGAACGTCGTGATTGTTGGCCTTCAGGATGAGCGGAATCTCGCCGGCGTACTCGGCCGCGCCCGCCTCGAGAAATCCGAGCGGCGCCGCGTACGCATTGCATCCCGCATCGATGGCGAGCTGAAAGTGATAGCGCGGGTCATAGGCGGGCGGATTGACCGCGAAGCTTCGCGCCGGGCCATGCTCGAAGCCCTGGTCCACGGGCAGGATTACGAATTTGCCTGTGCCCGCGAGCTTGCCATGGTTGAGCATCCGCGCCAGGTTGCTGCGCACGCCGGCGTTTTCGGAATCGTAATAGCCAAGAATCTCTCGAACTCGCTTAGTCATATACCTCTATCTCCGTCTGGAGTGTTATTGCAGATTGCATTCCTATATCACTGCTCAATCATTTTTTCAGCAAGCCGGTTGCTGCGGCGCCCAGGAGGCCGATCAATACCCAGCCCGCGAGTTCCTCGAACAGGTACCAAGCTTGGTACGCGAGAAAGTACTGGTTCTTCTCGTCGAGCTGCCAATTCTTCTTCTGATTAAGGTCTGCGAAGGGTATGAAGACGTCAATCGAATAGAGGAAGGGGTGCGGCAGCTTAGACTCCGCGATTTGGGCGGGCGGCTTTTGCGGCGCCGCCGCGGGAGCGCTCGCCACTGCTGGAACGTTTGGGTCCGCGACGCGCAGAACTGCGGCGGGCCGGAAAATAAATCCTCCAACCATCACGACCGCTACTGCCCACAGAATTGAAAGCCAGGCCCGATAGCCATAGCCGACGGTCAGGTAGAGGAACCAGCTCCAAAGCCAAGCAGCAAAACCAATTTTGCCTCGTTGGCGAAGCACCCACCGCTTTCTAATGGATACCTTGTGCGCCCCGGCTTCGTCTCCCATCGCATGCAGCACTTTCACAAGTTGCTCGTAGGGCTGGGGCAAGAAGGGGTCCTCTGGTCCAAGCTCAATCCAGTCAAGCCGCAGTTTCGCATCTCTCGGTACACCCGGGTGTGAGGAGATTGAATACTCAACCCTTCGAGCAGAAGTTTCCCCGGCTTGGGCCAGCTCTTCGGGTCGTCTGCGAGTGTGCCAGCGTGGGCCTTCCTCAAGTCCAGGTTGCCTTCGAAGGTGCCGCCGGAGCAATTGAGCTTAGCGGCGATTTCGGCACTGACCAGTCTCACGACGCCCTTGGCGTTGAAGCCTTGGTTGAGTAAGACACTGCCGACCTTCAGGGAGCTGGCAATCAGACCGGCCTCGAAAGTCCCGCGCGTGCAGATGAGCGCGCCATCGATTGCGGCGCCCACCAGTCTCACCACGCCCTTCGCGTTGAAGCCCTCGTTGAGGAAGACAGTGCCAACCTTCAGGACGCTGGCATTCAGGCGTTTCTCGAAGGTCCCGCGGGTGCAGATAAGCGCACCATTGATTTCGGCGCCCACCAATCTCACTTCGCCCTTGGCGTTGAACCCTTGGTTGAGGAAGACACTGCGGACCTTCAGGGAGCCGGCAACGAGGCCGTTCTCGAAGGTCCCACGGGTGCAGACAAGCCGGCCATCGATTTTGCCATGCACCAGGCTCACCGCGCCCTTGGCGTTGAAGCCATGGTACCGGCGTTGATGATGCGGGACTCGCCCCATGTTGCCCCCTTGGCCGGGTCGTTTTCGGCGGGTTCTTGGGCACTATAGTCTGCGACTTCCCCTTTCTTCGCAGCGTCTATTAGCCGCCGCTCGGCTTCGGTTAGTTCCATCGCCTATATCACAACATCGCGGCCGCATAGTGGGCCGCGCCGAGCAGGCCGGCGGCTGGATTCAGCGATACGCGGACCTCGATCCGTTTCAGGATCTCGTTCAGCCGGCCTTTGGACAAGAATCCTCGCACGAACGCGCCATCGGTGAGCATCGGCAAAATTTTCGGGGCGATCCCTCCGCCCAGAAAGACACCGCCGAGCGCCAAAACTTTGAGCGCCAGGTTGGCAGCTTCGGAACCGTAAATATCGCAAAACATGGTGAGCGCGTGAACGCAAACCGGGTCGCGTCCCTTAAGCGCCGCCTCGCTTACCGCAGCGGCAGGATCGCCCGCGGCGATTTGTCCGCTCAGCCACGCGGGCTCTTCCGCCCGGCTCTTACGCCTTAGGAAACGATAGATATTCCAGAGTCCCGGACCCGAGAGGACGCGCTCGTAGCTGGCGTGTCCGAATTCGCCCGCGACGAACCGCAGCAGCTCGATCTGTTCCGCGCCGTGCGGCGCGAAATCGCAGTGCCCGCCTTCGGATGCGACCGCGTAGTATTTGCCATCCTCCCAAACCAGCGCCGATTCGCCCAGACCGGTTCCCGCAGCAAGGACCGCGATATTGCCGTGTTCGGGCGGATTTTCCGCGCGATGCAGAACCGCAAACTCGACGGGTTTCAGATGAACCATGCCGTAGGCCATCGCCGTCAGATCGTTAATCAAGCGAACCGGGACGCCGTTTAGTGCGCGCGACAGTGAGACGCTGGAGAGTTGCCATGCAACGTTGGTGGCGTGGGCGCGGCCGTCGATTATTGGACCCGGCACGCCGAGGCAGACGGCATTCGCCGCCGCGGTTGGGCCGAGGAAATCCGCGCAGGCCGCCTCGAGGCTGTCGAACTGCGAGGTCGGGTAGCGGCGCTCGCGCACAATTTCGAGTGTTCCTGCGGATTGGTTGAAGAGACCGAGATGGGTTTTGGTTCCACCGACATCGCCGGCCAGGATGAGGCCATCCATAGGAACCCCGATCCGGTTCTAGCCTTCGACGTTGAACGACTCGGCGAGCGCGACTTCCTCGGCGCTGCCGATATAAATCGGATGCCGCTCGTGGATCGCGGTGGCAGCGATGTCGAGGATTCGCCGCTTGCCGGTCGAGCCGCGGCCGCCGGCCTGCTCCGCGAGCATCGAGAGCGGCGCGAGCTCATACATCAGGCGCAGTTTCCCCCTGGCCTTGCCGCCTTCAGCAACCTCGGCGGGATACATAAATATTCCGCCCTCGAGCAGGCATCGATGGAAATCGGCGGCGAATGCACCGCAATATCGAAGTGAGTAGCTAGTGCGTTTGTCTTTGCGACTGGTAATATGCGCGACGAACTTGCGCGCTCCGTCGTGCCACTTCCCCACGTTGCCCTGATTGACCGCATAGGTAGTCCCGTGCGGTGGCATCTTCACGTTCTCTTTCCAGAGAATGAACTCACCGAGAGTTCGATCGAGCGTGAAGATATCGACGCCGGCGCCGGCGCTATACACGAGCTGCGCGGCCGGCCCGTACAGGATGTATCCCGCGATGACCTGGTGACTTCCGGGGACGAGGATGTCGTCGATTCCGGTCCCATGCCCGGGCGCGCGTTTCTTGACGGCGAAGATAGTGCCGAGCGAACCGTTTACGTCGGTATTAGATGACCCATCGATAGGATCGTAGAGTACGCAGTAGCTATTCTCGCGGCAATTGGATGAGTAATGATGCGGCTCGTCCATTTCCTCGGATATGAGACTACATACCGGGTATCCATGCTCGAATGCGTCGAGGAAAACTTGGTTGCCCCACTCGTCGAGCTTCTTGACCTTTTCGCCGTGCACGTTGGTTTCGCCGGTGTAGCCGAGCCCGCCGTGGCTCGCGAGCGCCAGCTCCCGCGTGATGCGCGTGGCGATGAGCTCGATGCGCTCCATTATGAGAGCGAGGTCCGCGACCGGCAGCGCAGTCGCGCTTTTGGTCTTGATATGACGCGCGAGAGTAATGCCGGCGCTCATCTGCAATCCCTTCTCGACAAATTGCACACGTTGATGGGGTTCTCCTGCTAGAGCGTTCGCCAAGTGCGCCCGTCAGCCGCGATCATCAGGGCGGCCTCGAGCGGGCCCCACGAACCCGCAGCGTAGATTGGGGGATCCACGGGCGACTGGCCCCAGGCATCCAGCACCGGCTGCACAAACGTCCACGCTTCTTTGACCGTATCCCGCCGCATGAAGAGCGTCTGGTCGCCAACGATCACGTCGTTGAGCAGGGTCTCGTACGCTTCCGGGGTGGAAGTCACGTAGTGAAAATCAACTTTGACCTGCTGGAGGCGGGTCTGCGAGCCGGGCACCTTCGACATGATATGGAGCGCGAGGCCTTCGTCGGGTTGAATCCTGATGGTCAGCATATTGGGCGCCAATGGAGCGCGTGGGTTTGAGTTATACAGGATTCGGGGCACGCTGTTGAAGTAGATCGCGATTTCGCTCGAGCGCTTGGGCATCCGTTTGCCGGTGCGCAGGTAGAACGGCACGCCGGCCCATCGCCAGTTATCGATCCAGCATCGCAGCGCGACAAAGGTCTCGACTTGCGAATCCGGCGCGACCTGCTCCTCGGCGCGGTAGGCCGCGACCGGCATGCCGCCGATCAGGCCCTCGCCGTATTGGCCGCGCACGACCCATTTTTCGATATCCTCGTCGCCGAGCGGGCGCAGCGCGCGCAGTACGTCGAGCTTTGCGTCGCGCATCGACTCGGCGCCGGTGGTGTTGGGCGGCTCGGTCGCGATCATGCAAAGCGTTTGCAGCAGATGGCTCTGCACCATGTCGCGCAGCGCCCCGGCGCGATCGTAGTAGGCGGCGCGCGTGCCGACGCCCTCGGCCTCGGCGACGGTAATCTGGACATGGTCAACGAATCGCGCCGTCCATATGGGTTCGAGGATCGCGTTGGCGAAGCGCAACACCATCAGGTTCTCGACGGTTTCCTTGCCGAGGTAATGGTCGATTCTGAAAATCTGGCTTTCGTCGAAATGGCGCGCGAGCTCGGCGTTGATCTCCGACGCGCTGGCGAGATCGGAGCCGATCGGTTTTTCGACTACCACGCGCGTGAACGGATGCCCCTTCTCATGCGGATGAATCATTCCCGCGGCGGTCAATCCCTCCGAACAGGTGTCGATGAAAGCCGGCGGAATCGCAAAGTAGAAGACACGATTGCCTTCGGTACCGAACTCGGCATCCAGCGCCTCGCATCGCTTGTGCAGGTTCTGATAATCGGCGGCTTCGCTGAACGAGCCACGATTGAAATGGAGCAAGGGGGCGAACTTCGCCCAGTGTTCGTTCTCGACCGGGCGGCGCGAGAATTGTTCGATGCCGCTGAGCGCGAACGCGCGATACTTCTCGTCGTCGAGATCCTCCATCGAGAAACCGAGGATCGCGAACTTGTCGGGCAATTCGCCGTCGAGCAAGAGATTGTACAACGCGGGAATCAGCTTGCGATGGCTCAAGTCGCCGGCGCCGCCGAAGATCACCAGGATGCATGGATCGTAGTGATGGCGTTCCTTGACGGGGTGATTGAGATCGACGGCCCTGTTCGCAGGCGCGGCCATAAATAGCTTAACCCTCTCGCGCTCTACTCCTTGACGACGCCGTGTCCGCCAAACTCGTCGCGCAGCGCGGCGAGCAATTTCTCGCCGAAGGTGCCTTCGCCCTTGTCAGCGCGCGAGCGGAAGCGCGTGAACAGCGCCATGGTGATTATCGGCATCGAGATGTTCTTGTCGATTGCGTCCTGCACCGCCCAGCGGCCCTCGCCCGAATCCTCGACGTAGCCCCTGATTTGCTCGAGGCCCGGATCCTTTCGCAGCGCGTCGGCCGTAAGCTCCAGCAGCCATGATCGCACGACGCTGCCCTGTCCCCACAGGTTTGCGATCTTGGGCAAGTCGAGCTTGTACTCCGACTTGTGCATCGCCTCGAAACCCTCCGCGTACGCCTGCATCAGGCCGTACTCGATGCCGTTGTGGACCATCTTCACGTAATGGCCTGCGCCGTGGCCGCCGACGTGGTCGTAGCCACCGGGAGGAGCCAGCGTTTTGAAAATCGGTTCGTAGCGCCTGAAGATGTCAACTTCGCCGCCGATCATCAGGCAGTAGCCAAGCTTGAGTCCCCAGATGCCGCCGCTGGTGCCGGCATCCACGTGATGCAGCTTCATGCCGGCGAGTACGGCAGCGCGGCGGATGTCATCGTGAAAGTTGGTGTTGCCGCCATCGATGATCGCGTCGCCCGGCTCGAGCAATTCGGCCAGTTGGTTAATCGTGCTGTCGGTGGGATCGCCAGCCGGCACCATCACCCACACGCCCCGCGGCGGCGCGAGCTTGGCGACCATATCTTTGAGCGAATTGACGCCGTCGGCGCCGAACGTTGAAACTTCTTTGAGTTTCGCATCGTCGAGATCGAAGGCGACAATCTGATGGTTGTCGCGCCGCAGCCGCTCGACCATGTTCATGCCCATTTTGCCCAGACCAACGAATCCGATTTCCATCGTGCTTCCTCTTGGCAGATGACGATGCGATCCGGATTTGCGGTCGGGCGGCGAGAACCGAAAAGGATTTCCCCGCGCACGCCTCGGCATTTGACTATCCGGCGCTCGACCTAAGCTATTCCAACCCCGGCGATTGTTCAAAGACCGCGCCTCGAACCGCGCGCCCAACGGGATTTGATGTCGTCTTCGAGCCTCAGATTGCGCAAGTCAAAGTCGGTTGCGCACCAGACAGCCGTTGATGCTCCTATTAAACTAGTGTTATGGTTATTTATGGATTTTGTGGCGACCTCTCTCAAACTTGCCAGCCTGGGCCACGAACAACGTCTGCGGATATTCCACCAGCTCGTCCGAGCGGGTCGTGGCGGGATGACCATCGGACAGATTCGGGATGCGCTGGATCGGCCGATGTCCACGGTTGCGTTTCACCTTCGCGAACTGGTGGAGGCGGGCATGGTGACCCAGGAAAAGGAAGGCCGCTCGGTGTGCTGCCGAGCCAGTTTCGAGGCGCTGAACGAAATGCTGGAATTCATTTCAAACGAGTGCTGCCGGGGCGTTTCGTTGCCGGCCTTCTCCAGGCGACGAAGCGCCTAAACCGGGGTCTGCCCGAAGGAGATTTACGCGCCGTGTTCAGACAGATCGAGATTAACGGGATTTTCCCATGACCAATGCGCCCGCATCCTCGACGCGCGATCGGCTCACGCTGGAGGGCCGGCTCAATCAGGAATGTTTTTGTATCGATGTCGATCCGGCGCGTGTCTGGCGCGCCGTGGAGCAAACAACGGCGGGCATCGTCTCCGGCGAGGTATTGGCCCGGGACCGCGCTCATCTCTTCTCCAACGCGCCGGTCTTCCTCTCGCAGGCGGATCTGATCGCGATGGGCGAGGTCGCGCAGGCCGTCGAAGCGGTCGGCGAGCTCAAAACGTTCCAGGCCGAAGTACTGGCGTGGGCGCCAGAAATTGCAAGGATCGATTTTGGGCCGCGTGGCGCGTTCATGGGCTACGACTTTCACCTGACGCCGAACGGACCCAAGCTTATCGAGGTGAACACCAACGCTGGCGGAGCCTTCCTGAACGCGATCCTTGCGCAGGCCTGGGTCGCTTGCTGCCCCGAGGTGCAAGCGCTCGCGCCGCAGCCGCCGGCCGGGTTCGAAGACGCGGTCTGGAACATGTTCGAAGCGGAGTGGCGCCTCCAACGCCGCGCCGGTCGCCCGCGCGTAATCGCAATCGTTGACGATGCGCCCCAACACCAGTTCCTCTACCCGGAGTTCCTGCTGGCGCAGGCCTTCTTCCAGCGCCACGGCGTGGAAGCGGTGATCGCTGATCCGAACAGTCTGCGGTATTGGCGGGGCCGTCTCATGCTCGGCGATCTGCCGATTGATCTGGTTTACAATCGGCTGGTGGACTTTGGGTTCGAAAGCCCGGCGGTCGGATCGATCCGGGAGGCCTATCTGGCCGACGCGGTGGTCGTGACGCCTAACCCGCGCAACCACGCGCTCCTGGCGGACAAGCGCAATCTGGCCCTGTTGTCCGATCCTGCGTGGCTCGAAGCGCTCGGCGTCGAACAAGGACTGCGCGACACGCTCGCGCGCCTTCCGCGCGCCAGGCTTGTCACGCCCGACAACGCCGCGGCGCTCTGGGCCGAGCGCAAATCGCTCTTCTTCAAGCCGGCGGCGGGCCATGCCGGCAAGGCCGTCTACCGCGGAGACAAGCTCACACGAACCGTCTGGGCGGAAATCTTGCAGGGTGATTACGTCGCCCAGGCCTTCGCCGCCCCGAGCGAGCGGCGGGTTCAAGTCGAGGGCGATCCCGCAGGTCCGCAAGATGGATGTACGACTTTACACCTATGCAGGCTCCACGATCCTGGCGGCGGCGCGCCTGTACCAGGGGCAAACCACCAACTTCCGCACGCCAGGCGGGGGATTCGCCCCGGTCATCATCCTTGACGGACCCGAGGTCAGCGCCTAACGGGATTTGATGTCGTCTTCGAGCATCAGATTGCGCAAGTCCTGGCGCTGGAAGATCGCCGCCACCGAGCGCGTCAGCGCGACCGACAATACCTGCCCCGGCTCGTCGTAGATGCCCGCTTCGTCCTCGGAACCGAGACCGAACGAGCCGACCGGCGGGTCGTAGTAGGTTTCGTCAGCGCTCCCGGTCCAGAACGGGACGCTGAACGGCGGCTTGTAGATCGAGACGTCGAGAGCCAAATCGGCTGTAGTCCGCCAGACAGGGCCGTACTGGCCGTTGGCGCCGCGGTACTTTTTTACCCAGCATCGCCGAATCTTGCTCTCGAGCACATACTCGGCGGTGTTCTTGACTCCCGGTTTGTAGGCGACATCAGTGGACGACGACGCGCTCAAACCCGCCTCATCGGCCGCGCGCCCGATCGCTTGCTGCAGGATCGGGCCGAGCGGGGGGCTGTACAGGCGCTGCGTAATGTTGCCGGATTGATCGGTGATGACTCCTATCGCCGGATTGCCATTGAGCGGCGCGCTGTCGCCGGTCCCGTCGCGCGCGTCGGCCGACATCAGGATCAGGATGGTCTTTCTGGGATAACTGTTTTGGTATCCCTTGACCTGGTACGGGTAGTACTCGAGCGTCTGGACCGAGGTCGTAGCGGGCGCGGGCGCACCGCCGCCGACGGTCGCACATCCCGAGAGCATCGAGGTGAAGGTCGAAACGATCGTGACGAGAAGCGCGATTCGGCAGGTGTGGATGCTCGCCACGATCAGGCTTCGCCTCTTACCGCTGTGCCGCCTGGGCCCGATCGCGGAAGAGAAACAGCGTGCCACCCACCTCGAGACGATCGCCGCTCTTGAGCGCATAGCGGCCCGCCACCGACTGTCGATTGACGAATATCTGCCCGCCGGTCGGATTGATGATGAAATTCTTGCCCTCGCGCCGGATGATCGCATGATTGCCGAGCACCGTCTGATCGCCGAACAGTCCGATGTCGCTTTCCTCGGCGCGGCCGATAATCGTCACGCCCTTGAGCAGGGGATATTCGCGGCCCTCGCGCGCGTTGCGGCTCTGGCTGCGCACGACCATCAGCCAGCCGCGCTTGAGCAACTCGCCGACCAGTCCGATGAAAAATCCGATCAGCGCGCCGAGGATGATGATCGCGATCGCTCGTCCGAACGCTTGCGGAAACGTGCTCGTCAGGCTCTGGTAAAAGAATCCGCCGAGCGCGCCGCCGAGCAAGCCGCCTATCGCGCCATTGCGCCGCCGCGCCGCCGATCCCGACGCCGATCCAACGCCGAGTCCGACCGCGATTCCGAGCACGCCCCATCCCAGAATTCGGCCGTTGAGGCCGCCCAGGATGTCGAACGCAAATTCGCCGACGATCAATCCCAGCGCTCCGCCCGCCGCGCCGATAGCTCCACCGACCACGAATCTGCGCGCCGCCTGACGCAACTGGCCTACGCTGAGCGTTTCGATCGAGGCGAGAAACGCGCTGATCAGTGCGCCGATCAACGCACCGAACAGGATATCGCGGCCATAAACCCAGCGGATGCCGAGAATTGGCTCCGAGAGCCCCCACGCGGCGAAGCCGCCAAGCGCGCCGGCGGCCGCATAGAAGAGAAGTTTTTCGCGGGAAACGTTACTCGCCATGATGCACTCCCAGCATTGCGCGTGCTTGGGTCAGGTTCAAGCGCAAATCCGCCAAAGCGCTGTTTATCGCATCGAGAACAACGCCCTTTCCGCCCCTAACCCTTCTAAGAGGGCGAAGCCCGCATCTTTTCTTAGCATCGGGTGCAGGGGTCACCCCTGGCCGTGGCGACGGCAGCGCAGTATTAAGCCGTTGGCAGGGGCCGCGCCCGCCAACGGCGGGCGGCCTTAATACTGGGTGCAGGGGTCACCCCTGCCCGTCAGTTCGCCTGGGCGGTCCAGGTGCCGCGCTCTCCCGACGGCGTCGATTCGAAAGTGCCGCTGATCTGATCGCTGCGGCGCGCGCCTTCGAAGTAATACGTCTCGGTGCCGTATGGGACCTGGAACTGCAGATGGTTGCCGCGGACGAATCCTTCGATCGGCGTCATTCCATAGCCTGACTGATGGATTACGAGCTCGCCGTGCAGGAAGCCGTTGGGCTGCGGACGCAGTCTAAGCTCCATCTCGGGATTGCCGCCGCTGCGAAGACCGCTGATAGTGCCGGTGGCGATCGTCGGCCCGAGCATGCTGCCCGACGGCATCGAGCTGCCACCGATCGAGCTGCCGATCGCGCCGCTGCCGCCCGGATAGGTCGCGTATGGTCCGCCGGCGTCGGCGAGCACTTCGAATCTCTTCGCATCGAAAAATTGGCCGTTCAAATAAAAATTAACCGTGTAGGTGCCCGGCAGAAACGCGCCGCCGTGCGAGTTGCCGACGCGTCCGCTGAACGTCACCGTCTTCATACTGGGCGAGACGGGCTGATAATCGTTGACCGCGCCCAGCGTGCGACCGTCCGGGCCGATATACGCCGCATCGACGCGGTACTGGCCGGGCTCGAGCTTGTAGAGCCGGTTCTCGAAGCTGACCTCCCAGCCGACGAACAACACCTTCGATACCGCAAAAGAGCTGGTCGCTCGCGAGAGCGCGGTCCCGGTCTTGGTCGTGTTGAGAAAGCTGATGCTGCGAAGCTGCAAGGGCTTGGCGCGGCGCTCATCGATCATCGCGAGCTTGCGCGCTTCTTCGTCGCGCTTGCGCTGCTCCGCCTTTGCCGCCGCCGCAGCCGCCGCCTCGCTCGCCGCCGCCGCGTTCCTTGCGCTCACGTCCTGGTTAACGATGAAGCCTTCCTGCGCGAGCATCTTGTCGTCCGAGTAGAGCGCCACCTTGTACNTGCCGGCGGGCTTNTCGGTCATCGTCGGCATCAACGCCACGCCGCTGAAGTCGGCGGTCNTCTGCGCNGGCCCGACAAAAATATTCGTGTTGCTGGACGCGATCTGAAGTCCGTNGGGATCGTAAAAGCGCGCCTCGACNTTTTCGTCNCGCCCTTCCAGCCCCGCGAGCAGGTTCTTGAAGGTTGCGGTCCACTTCANGTAGCGCGCGTTGGTCAGATCGGTNTCGTTGAANTTCGCCTGCGGCGGCGCCAGCGCGGTGCCCTCGCGCGTCGAGAGCGCCAGCGTCATCTGCGAGAATTCGAGCGGATGCTCGCGGGCCTTGGCCAGCAGCTCCTCATGCTTCCACGGCAGTCCGTCGAACAGCGGCTTGAGTCCGAGCCGCAGCTGTAGTTCCGGGCTTGAATATATGTACGTCCCGCCGAACGCCGCTCCCGCCAGCACCATCAGGAAAATCGCAAGACTGATCGAACGGCTCAGCCGGCTGCGCGGCTTGCGATAAACAACCGGCTCGTCCTCGAACTCGAGTTGCTCCTGGTACTGCGACAGTCCGCCGGTTCCGCCCGTCGAGCTCACACTCCCGCCCTCGTGCGCGAGGCCGCGCCCGTAGAGCATCATGTCGCGGAATTCCTGGACGCGCCCGGGCCGCCCGTTTACTTCGTATGCAAGCGCCGCGTCGACGGCGCCTGCCAGGTTGCTCGACGCGGCCGGGCGCAGCTCGTGAATCGGCGGGAAACTGAAGGGCGGAAACTTTTCAGGATCGCGGCCGGTCAGCACGTAATGCAACGTCGCGCCCAGCGAGTAGATGTCGCTGCGCGGATCGACCAGGCCCTGGTACTGCTCCGGCGGTGCGAAGCCGAGCGTGCCGATCATCGTGCCCTTGCGCGCCGCCTTGAACAGCCGCGCGATTCCAAAGTCCACCAACACGACCCGCCCGTTCGGATTGAGCATCACGTTGGACGGCTTCATGTCGCGGTAGACTATCGGCGGCTCCAGCCCGTGCAGATACGCGAGCACGTCGCACAACTGGCGCGCGATATCGATCACCAGCCCCTCGGGCAGCGGCTCGCCGCGTGCGGCGAGTTCCTCCTCGAGGTTGCGTCCCTCGACGTACTCCATCACCAGGTAATGGCGGTTGGCGAGTTCGAAGCGGTCGGTGATCGCGGGAATCGCCTGATGCTTCAGTTGCGCGAGCGTGTCGGCTTCGCGCGCGAAATATTCGTTGGCCTCGATCCGCTGCGCCGGATCGATAAAGTGATCGACCATCTCTTTGATCGCGCACGGGCGATTGGCCAGGCGCTGGTCGCGCGCCAGATAGACCATCCCCATCCCGCCGCCGCCGAGCAGCCGCTCGATTGCGTAGCGGCCCTGCAGCACGGTGCCGGGCTCGAGCGGTCCGGTATTCGGCTGCGATGAATCTTTTGGCGAGGTGGACATCGTTAATCGCCGGCGCGTGGTTCGCGCCTAGCTTGCATAGACTACGATCATGGAAATGTTGTCGGTACCGCCGCCGGCGTTGGCCGCGACGATCAATTCGCGCGCCGCGTCGAAGGGATCGGGGTTACGCTCCAGAATGTCGTGGATCTGACGGTCATCGACGTGCGCCGTCAACCCGTCGCTGCAGAGCATCAGCTTGTCCCCGCGTTTGAGCTTGAGCGAGACCGCCTCCGCCCCCGCCGGTCCGCTCTGGCGCGCACCGAGCGAGCGCGTGATCACATTTTTGTGCTCGTGCGTGTGCGCTTCCTCGGCAGTTATCTGCCCGATTTCGACCAGCCGCTGCACCAGTGAGTGGTCCTTTGTGACCTGGCGAAGCGTCGCGCCTTCCATCAGATATCCGCGGCTGTCTCCGACCCAGGCCACGGCCGCATCCGGTGGCGCAACCAGCGCGCATACGCCCGTGGAACCCATTCCGCGAGACTCCGGATGGCTCGCCACATATTCGATAATCCTGGAATTTGCTTCTTCGAGCGCGGCTGTCAGCAGTTCCGCGCCGTTGGTAACATCTCCNCGNGCGCCCTCGAGCCGCGTTTCAATGTAACTCCGGATCGTTTGTACGGCAATTGCAGAAGCGACTTCGCCCGCCTCCGCGCCGCCCATCCCGTCGGCAACGACGTACAAATGGCTCTGCGCCGGATCGATCATCGACTCGCGCGTGTACTCGACCGCCAGCACCGAGTCTTCGTTATGCTCGCGCACGCGGCCTACGTCGGTCATCGCGGCCGCGCGCAGCCGGATCGCGCCGCCCAGCGCGATCAGCTCGGCCTTGAACTCGTCGATGGTCGGCCAGCGGTCGGCGGGGCTGAAAGCGATCGCACGGCGGATCGCATTCTCCAGCCGCGGGGTAACGACATGCGGCGGATAGAACTGAACCGGACCCGCCTCTTCGCGCCAGCTCTCGCTCGGAATCCTTGCGCCCGTGAGGCACGTGTAGAGGATCGCGCCGGCGGAAAAAATATCCGCGCGCTTGTCCACCTTTTTGCCGCGATAAATCTCCGGCGCCGTGTAGCCGTCGTTGAAAATCGGCTCGCCCTGAAGCTCATTGTCGTTGCTGACGTAGTCCAGGCCCGTGAGCTTGAGCCGGCCGTCGGGGGCAACGGAAACCGATTCGGGGCAGATGTCGTTCAGCCGCAGCGCCCGGCGATGCGCAAACGAAATCGCCTGGCAGATCTGAACGGCTGCCGCGATCGCTTCCGTCTCGGTCATTTTCCCGGATCCGCGACGAAGTCCCTTGAGTTCCTCGTCGGCGTAAACCAGGTACACGCGCCCGTTTTCAGCGAATCCTCCGGTCGCGCGCTGAAAGGCGGGATGGTTGATCGTCTGTGACAGGGCGAGCACGCGCCCGAAGACTTCACCGAGATCTTCGCCGCCCGGCGCCGCCGCATCCTCGTGCGCCCCGTCGTCGGTCTCGGGATTGGCCTGAGTTTCGGCCACGACCGCTGCTTCCACCGCTTCGCTGGATTCATCCGGAGATGCGTTCTCCGCAACCTCGGCCATCACGGCAGGATTAGCTTCAGCCTCGACCGCCGACTGGACGCCTTCCCCCGATGCGTTCGCGCTCGCCGACCCGCCCACCTGCGAACTCGAGGCGTGCAGCTGCGGCGCCGCCGCGGTCCCGTTGGTCTGCGCAACCGCCGGCCTGAGTTCCGCGGTCTTGGCACTCGGGCTGTTGGGATCCTCGGGACGCGGCGCGGGCGGCGCGGGCGCCGCCGGATGCGGCGCTTCATCGACCATTTCTGCCAATTCTGCCGACGGTTGCGGGCCGAGGCGCTCACGCAATGCGATCGATTCCGTTTTGCCGTCTCGGATGCGGTTTGCGCGATAGTGATTTTCGATCGACGTCTGACCCGTCAGCGCAACTATCTCGATCCCGCCCTTCAAAGACGTTCCCGCCGTCAGCGGCGTCGGCCGCGTCGGCGACTGCGATGCGGATGCGGCCGCCTTGGACAGCCCCTGGCCGCATCGATNGCAGAACTTGGCGTCGTCCGATGCCTCTTGGCCGCATTCAGGACAGGTGATCATGAGCCTCTCCGAAACTGCAATATAGCACCACCNAGCACCACCTGGTCGCGATCTTTTAACTTGTAGAGCTGGTCACGCCCCAACTTGCCGCGCCCCGCGATGTAGGTGCCGTTAAGGCTGCCGAGATCGCGGATGAAGTAGTCTGCGCCGCGCAGGACTATCTCGGCATGGCGCCGCGAGACGCGATCCCTGCCGTGCGCGAGCTTCTTCAGATCGATGTCGAGCTTGTCGGCGGCGTCCTGCGACCGCCCAATCAAAGTGCGCATCCCGAAAATGCCGAATTCGATTTCATCGCCGCGCGAGACGAGCTTCGCCGGCGCGGCGGATACATCGGCGCCGTTGGCATTATGCTCTCCGAACAATCCGCCGGAACCCGGGCCGGTCGAAATTGGCGGCGAATAATTGCGCGACGAAGACGCGCGCGACCCGGTCCGCGATTTCGTGTCAGCCGGCTCCGATTCGCCCGTCGCGCCTGCCCGCGACGGGTACGACGACGCAACCGCAGGCGGGTTCAATTCCCTGGTCTTGGCCGTCGATGACGGGCTCGGCGCAGCACTCGGCGCGATCGCGGACCGTCGCGNCTTGAGCCGCCGCTCGATCAGGCTGCGCGCCTTGCCGGTGAGTTCGATCGCTTTTTTGATCNNTGGCGCGACGATCTTTGCCGCGGCGCCAGTGGCAATCCCGCCGCTCCTGATTTTTTCCGCGACCGGCTCGTTCAGCACGATCGTCGGCATCGTGGACGCCGGCGCACCGGAACGTGGTCCGGAAGATCGCCACGGGGTCGCGCGCGACGCCGGCGCATTCGAATTCGAATTGTTCAGCACGACGGTTGATAGCTGGGAACTCCGGCTCAGCGCGCCCGCGCCGGTGGCGACCGCCAGTCCCCCGCTCGCATCCAATCGCCCCGACCTGCTCTCGGGTGGCGGCTCGGGCAGCGCACGCCGCATCTCCTTTGCCGACGCGTGCCGCTTGGTCAGGCCCTGATCGAGCGCACGCATCACGGCGTCCGCGGTCCTGACCGAAACTTCCGGCGCGAGTGAACGCAGGGGAGGAAAGCTGAACGGCGGCTCGAGCTGCGGATCGCGGCCGGTCAACAGATGATGCATCGTGGCGGCCAGCGAGTAGAGGTCCGAGCGCGGCTCGACCTTGCCCATGTACTGCTCGGGCGGCGCGTAGCCTATCGAGCCGATTTGCGTGCCGCGTCCGCCGGGTGGCAGGAAGCGCGCGATTCCGAAATCGATCAGCATCGCGCGGCCGTCCTTGTCGATCATGATATTGCCCGGCTTCAGGTCGCGATAAATTATCGGCGGTTTCTGCGAGTGCAGAAACTCGAGCACGTCGAGCATCTGCCGCGCCCACCGCAGCACCTTGTCCTCGGCGACTTTGCCCTTGGGGCCCAGCTTGTCGAGCACGTGCTGCAAATCGCCGCCGGCGACAAATTCCATCACCAGGTAATGGCGCGAATTCTCGGCGAAGTGATCGATCAGCGTGGGAATCCCCGGATGCGACAGGCGCGCGAGCACGTTGGCCTCGCGCGTGAAGTCCTCGATCGCTTTTTTCTCCCGGATTCCGTCGCCGACGACCATCTCCTTGACCGCGACCGGCCGGTTCGCCAGGCGCGTGTCGTTGGACAGGTACACGCGTCCCATCCCGCCGACGCCGAGCACCTTCTTGACGCGATAACGACCGTCGAGAAGATGGCCCTCGGGGAGTGCCTCACCCGCATTCATGGCGATTGTCTATTACCCTCCTCAACTTCCGCGCACGCGGCGTACGTCCGGGCGCGACTGGAGGGATAGTGGTCAAGATATCGTTTCAACCACCAGCTTGAGGAACGTTTTCCCGATGATCACCTCGTCGCCAGACTTGATCTCGGCGGGACTGCCCGGTGCGAGACGCGGCTGACGATTGACGTAGGTGCCGTTGAGACTGCCGATGTCCTCGATCGTGATCTTGCCAGCGTCGATTCGAATCAACGCGTGCTTGCGCGAGATCTTGGCTTCGGGATCGTCGGCGTCGAGATCCACTTCCGGAAACGATCCCGTCTCGGGATCCCATCTGCCGACCAGGTTGTTGCCCTCTTCGAGCGGGAATTCCTGGCCCTTGCGTCCACCGCGAACGACAGACAGCTTCGCCTTGAACGGCGCGCCTGCGGCAGCCGCGGTTGGAGCGGACGGCGCGCTCTCGGGCGCGGCCTCCGGCTTGATCTCACCGGTGGGCGCTTCCGACTTGGGCGCTTCGGCAGTCGGCGTTTCACCGTCAGGCTTCGCATCAGCCGCCGCCGCAGGGATCTCCGCCGGAACACTGCTGACAGAAGTTGGTGCGATACCCGCGGAGTCGCCGCCAGCTTTAACTTCGCCGGCTGGTTTGGATTCTGCGGCAGGAGCCGGCGCGGCGGCGCCGACGGCGAGCTTCGCGCCGCATCCGTCGCAGTAATCGAGTCCGTCCATGTTTTCGTAGCCGCATTCGCCGCATTTGATCATGGTCTAAGCCCTCGCAGGTGAGTTCGAAGTATCGGTCCCGTGCCGTTCACCAAATTTCACTTTTCGATACACTAATCGGACTTCTGGAAATCCTTCAACGCTTCCGGATCGAGCATCTGGGTCTTGCGCACCACCGCCTGCGCTTGCAGGAGGGTGGTCTTGGCCGCCTTGGTCTGCAGCGTCTGGGTCTTCTTGATCTGATCGAGCAGGCCCGCGAGCGCCTGCGTCGCCTTGACGTTGCCCAACCGCTGCGTGCCTTGCAGCGCGTTGCCGAGCAGGCGAGTCGCGCGATCGACGTTGCCCGCCTTGAGTTCCTCTTCAGCCTTGGCCTGCAGCTTGGCAATCGAGACCTGGTCCACCAGGTTCATCACGCGGCCGTTGCGCTTGCTGGTCAGCGTGCGATCGAGCGTGTAATCGACGGTGAGATCGCAGGCGACGGTGGATTCGGCGCCGCCCGGCACTTCGTAATGGAACGTACTCTGCAAAATTCTGACCTGCCCCGGCTTGCGCGGCGGCAGCACCAGCGTCAGCAGCACGGAACCGGGCACGCCGGCCTGCAAGTCGCCTATCTCGTAGCCGATTTTGCGATCCTCGCCGACCAGCGGCGTGCCGAGCACGTAAATCTCCGGCGATGCGCGAAATGCCTCGCGCACCTGCACGCCCTGCGACAGCGTCACCTCGATTCGCCCGTTGCGCAGGCTCACCGAGCGCAGTCCCTGCAGCTCGTCTTCGAAAATATTGGGAATCTCGGCCGGGTCGCCGATGAAATGATATTTGCCGTTGGAGTCCTGCGACACGCGCTGCAGGAGTTTCTCGTTGAACTCGACGCCCACGCCCATCGTCGAGAACGAAATCTGCTCGCGGTTTTTCTCGACCAGATCGATGCACGCGGTCTCTTCGTAGGTCTGGCCGTCGGTGAGCACCAGCACGCGATTGAGGCGATCGGGGCTGAGATTTTTCTTGACCTCGTCGATCGCCGCGCGCATCCCGAGCGCCATCTGCGTGCCGCCGCCGATTTCGAGCAGAGTCAATATCGTCGATCGCGCGTTTGATTGCGCTCTTGTCCCGCGCCGCCTCGGGCGTGATTATCACCTTCGCCTTGTCGGCGAACGCGACTATCGAGACCTTATCATCGGCGCTCAGGTTGTCGGCCAGGAACTTGACTGCCTCGACGACGAATTCCAGGCGCCGCTCGTCGTACATCGAGCCCGAGCGATCTATTACCACGCCAAGGTTGAGCGGTACCCGGCCGCCGCCGCCCGCGCCCCGGGCGACAGCCTCGAGCAGCACGTAGAGAACGAAGTTTTCCGCGCTGGACAGAACATGTTCGCTGCTCGCCAGCGCCTCGAAGTTAAGCGGATCGGCCATTCGTCAATCTCCCGAAACTAATTGTAGATTCAAGCTGCGAGCCTTGGCAACCGACCTATTAGAATACGAACCGCCCGCGGATAAACCAAGCCCCTCGGCAGCGATACCGTAATTGTTAGGACGTTGCCCGGTTAATCCCGATACAACGTTCGCCAGTGTGCCATCGAGAGAACTTAATTGTATGCGGAACCCGCCCCGGGTTCCGCACCTCCTCGGGCAGGGGC
>JGI20177J14857_1000050_pt1 | contig 29963 bp, 35 predicted proteins | sample NGESurdeep072012_6_FD_14857 | JGI IMG/M metagenome (IMG submission 14857) | reverse complement strand
GCGGTCGGACGCTGGTAGTCGAAGAGCACCCGCAGGTCGGAGAGGCCCTGGCGGCCCTTCCAGCCTATCGATTCCCACTGCGCCTTCGTCAACGGCTCGGTGGCGATCACATAGCTGCAAAGCGGCAACACGCGATCGCGGAAGAAACCGAGCCTCGGGGAGTATCCGTTGAGGGCGAGCACCAGCACGGGTGCGCTGATGTCGCCCATTTCAGTTTCCACGCGGTGCACCTTACCCGGAGTCACACGCATCACCAGGGTCCGCTCGCGAACCTCGACGCCAGCGCGCTCGATTAATGGCTTGATGCCGCGCGCCAGCTTCGCCGGGTTGAGAATGCCGCCGTAGGGGAATTTGAGGGCGGCGAGGTAACGCGGCGATCTGATTTCGGCCTCGAGTTCCTTGCCCTGCAGCAGCGCGGCGTCCAGCCCCATCGACTTGTAGCTCTGAAGCTGGTGCTCGAGCTGGGCGGCTTGCTCCTGGTCGATGGCGGCTTCGAGCACGCCGTTTTCCTCGAAGTCGCAGGCCACGCCGTGTTCCGCCACCAGCCGCTTGATATGTCCGATGCCGTAGAGGCTCGCGTCGAAGGCCTTGCGGCCGAGCTCCGGGCCCACCTTGTTCACCCACTCCATCAGTCCGGAGAAGCCCGCGTCGCAGAAGCCCCCGTTGCGGCCGCTGGCGCCGTATCCGCAGCAGGCGCCTTCGAGCAGCACGATGTGCTTGTTGGGAAATCTGCGGCTTAGATGGTAAGCGGAGGAAAGCCCGGTGAAGCCGCCGCCGACAATGACGATGTCGGCCTTGTGGCTGCCCTTGAGGGGAGCGTTTATCTGCTGGTGTTCGAGGTCGGCCGCCTCGAACCAGAAATTGTCGAGGAAGTATTCGTACAGTTGCGGCGGCTTCGCCGGATCGTCGCCGAGCTGTTCAAGGCCGTGGGAGAGCGCCCATGCGCCGGCCGCGCCGGCGGCAACGCCGCCCACGAATGCGCGTCTGGACACTTTCTTCGCGCTGCGCGGCTTCGCACCGCTGAGACTTCCGCTCATCGCACCTTCCTCCCTTATTGGTTTTCTCCGCGCGGGTCAGCGAGAGTTAGAATAGTGGGCGTTGGGCGGCGGCGGCGACGGGCCAGAACGAGCGCCGATGAATCGGCGAGGGGCCGAGCTTGGCGAGCGACTGCATATGCTCGCTGGTGCAATAGCCCTTGTGTTGCGCGAAGCCGTAGCCGGGGTAGATCGCGTCGAGCGCGACCATCATGCGATCGCGCGTAACTTTGGCGACGATGGAGGCGGCCGCGATGCAGAAGCTTTTGCGATCGCCGCCTACGATTCGGGTCTGTGGAAGCTCGAGACCCGGAATCAGACGGCCATCAACCAGCACGTGGCCGGGCGCCAGACTCAATGCGGACAGCGCGCGGCGGCTCGCGGACATCGTGGCCCAATAGATATTGAGGCAATCGATTTCGTTGACCTCGGCGATGCCGACGCCGACCGCGATGGCGCGGTCGCGGATCGGCGTGAACAGTTCCTCGCGCTGATCGTGGGTCAACTGTTTGGAATCGTGCACGCCGCTGATGAATGTCTCGGGTGCGAAAACCACGGCGGCTGCGACGACGGGACCGGCCATCGGACCGACGCCGGCTTCGTCAACACCGGCGACGGCGTCGATGCCGAGTTTCCACAGGCGCCGTTCGTAACGCAGGTCGGGCCGCTTGCTCATCGTGATAGTCGGTGTTCGTCAGTCACAGGTTGTGTGTCGTGGTTTACGCCATCCGTTTCAAACGCGCCTTGCGAATCGTCTCAGCGGTTTCATCGGGAGCGCCGATGTCGTTGAGACGGATCGCGTAGTCGGCGCTGGCGGCGGACGCGATCGTGACGTCGCCAAGTCCGATCATCCGTTGACCGACGCGCTTGCTGACCTCGACCGAGCGGATGTCGGCCAGTTCCATCTCGCGACGGCGTGACGCGACCAGTCCGCGCTTTTCGATCAAGCGATCGGAAGTGAGACTCCAGCTGATGGTCCTGGCGCGAATCATGGTGACGATGAACGTCAGCGCGCCGACGCCTATTACCGCGAAGCCGGCCTGAATCGGTTCGCGCTTGACGTGCAGCTCGTACAGCAAAATGGCGCCGACCGCGATCAGCACTCCACCGAAGAGGAAGCCGTTGGCGTAGTACCATAGCGAGGGACGGAATTTGGCGAGCGCGTACTCGCGCACCGCGGCAGGCTTGGGCGCGTACATCCGCGCGCCGCATCGCGAGCAAAAGGCGGCGCCTTGCTGGGTGTCGTTACCGCACTGGGGACATCTCATCGCGCCGCCTCAAGCCGCCGCATCGGGAACAGTGTTAGCCGGTGCGATTATGATGATGCTTGGCGTGTCGCGTCAATTGAAACCGCGTCGAGGCCGGGGCAAGGAGAAGACGCGGATTCCAGATCTTAGTTGGCGGAGGGGTGGCCCCAGCTGCGGGCGCAACTGAGGATGTCGATCGGGGTTCCATCCTGGACCGCGCGGTACTTGTCCCAGAAGCTGGAATCGATTTGTTTGAGCGCAGGCGGCTCCCGCCGACGCCATCGATTGCACGCGCCCGGACCGCCGTTGTAGGCCGCGTACGCCGATCGGGCGAGATGGCCGGCGACCGGCACGGGATCGAACTTCGGCTGAGCGGAAGCATAGCGCATCATGCGCGCGAGAATCTCGCAGCCCGCGCCCGCATTGTAGAGAACGTCCCACTTAAGGCGATCGATATCATAAAACCCGCGCCAGACGTGCTTATTCACCTGCATCACCCCGATGTCGCCGGTCGCAGATTCAAGCCATCGGATGCCCGCCGCGGCCATCACGAACTGTCGCCAGCAGCTTTCCTGCCACGCCGCACTGCGCACGAGCATCACATAGGTGGTGGCGTCGTCGGCGTCAACGGCGCTTTCGCCGAGCTGGCGCTCGGCGCTGAGATCGAGCAGGAGGTCCATGTCGCGGCGATAAGTCTGGGCGTTGTCTTCGGTGACGACGAGACGGTAGAGGCGATCGGCGACCTCTTGGAGGCGGGGGAGCATCGCGGGCTCGTCGTCCTTCTCCTTCTGGGCGGCGGCGGCCTCTCGTGGCGAGAGGACGGAGAGCATTCGCAGGAGGAGAGGAGCAAGGCGGGCGATTTGGCGCGACGCTCGACGGCTGGCGCCGGGGGCGGAAGGCGGCACGTCCTTTTCTTCCATTTCTTCCGTTGGGTGGCGGCGTGCGGGCGGCTCGGGGACGGCGAAAAGTTTTTTCAGGTCACGATCTTCGTGGTAGTTGAATTGAAGCGGATCGCCGGTCGCGCCGGGCGCCATGATATGCGCGAGGCGGCGAAGGTCGGCGGCGGAAATGCGCATCCCAAGGGCGGGCGCCGCCTGATCGAGCGCAAACAACGCGTCGCCGGCCGAGATGAACGACATGAATTCGAGCGCGTGCGCCCCGAGCATCCCGCGCCGGGCGGCGGCGCGGACCGCGTCGTGCAACTGACGCCATTCGTCGAGGAACAGAACGCGCACCGGATCGGGCTCAGCGGCAGCGGGCGGATTATTCAGCGCCTGGACGATGCGGTGGCGGCTGTCGAGCAGGATTTGCAGCAGTTGGTCGCGGAACTGTTGGTCGCCGACCGCGTCGCCGAGCTGCTTGATCGAAAAAACCAGAAACGCGTCCCACTGATCGAGCGTGTTTTGAAAGGCTTTGAGTTCGGCGGGCGTGAGCGAGGCGGCGCCGCCACCGGCGCGGTCGGCACCGCCGCGGGCGCCGGGAATCGCGGTTGGGGTGTCGGGTATCGTCATCACGAGCGTGACTCGGATGCCGTCGTCGAGTGCGACGATGCCGGGCTCGGCGGCGAGCGATGCGATTGCGGCGTGGATACGGCCGGCGGCGTCGGGCGGGATCGAATCGGCGACCATCGCGCCGAGCTGTTGAACGGCGGGTTTGAGATCGTAGGAAAAGTCGTCGAGCTGCGGAATGAGATAGTTTTTGATCAGGTCGAAGCCCTGACCGACGAGCTGCGTTTTCTGATGAGCGGAGTCGTAGAGATTCAAATCGGTGAAATGAAATTTAAGCTGGAGGCCGGGCGCGATGTATGGGACGCCGAGCGCTTCGACGATGCCGCTCCATTGGATAGCGTTGAGGCATTGAGAACCCATCGAGACGCCCAAGCCGAGAGTGTTGGCGGTTTCGAGCTTTACGGTGGCCGGCCCGCCCGCGGTGGCGCGTGAGAAATCGGGATTTTCAGCGTAAAGAAACTGGCAATCGTCGGTGCCGTTCCAAAGCTGAGCGCGTCCGCCGGGCGCGGTATAAAGTTTGCGCTTGAGCGCTTCGCGGATTGCGATGTAGTCGATGGTGAGCGGAATCCTGACCTGGGTGGCGCGGGCGGGATCGGGCCGGGCGAGGAAGATTGCGCTGGCGGCGACTGCGACGGCCATCCACAACCTGGCTGCCGGCCCCTTGCCTCGAGGGAAGGGGAACAATCGCGGAGAGGAAGGGCGCGGCGAATCAGATCGGTCGAGGATGTTCATGAATTACCGGTTTTGGCGATCATTGCGATTTTGTCGCGCGCGCATCGTCAGCGCACGCGAGTCACGTGTCAACCATTATGGCAAGTCCGCTCGTCCTTGAAAGCCGCGCCGTCGCTATTGATAATCAAAGTGGAAGTATCACCGGAAATTGCGGGTAAGCCGGATGAACACAGAACGTCAGCCAGACTTTTACGAAGCGGAACCGCCGCAGGCGTCGCGCGAACTGGCCAAGCTGCGCGGTTCGAGCGACTACGTGGCGCCGTTCGAGATCGTGCGGCGGCGCGTGATCGACGACGTCCATGAAGGCAGGATGACGGTCGATGCGACGGTCGTAATCCGAATCGGCAACGTCGAGGAAACCGAAGCGGCGTCGGGCGTCGGCGTGGTGCACGCGCTCGACGTGGCGCTGCGCAAGGCGCTGCTGAAATATTTTCCATACCTCGAGCCGGTGCGCGTGATCGAAACCTACCAGCATGCGACCGGCGACTCGACCGAGGCGGACGTCGTATCGGTGAAGAAATTTTCCGACGGCCAACTGCTGTGGACGACGCTGGCCAAGTCGTCGAATACGGTCGAAGCGGGATGGATGTCGCTGCTCGACGGTTACGAATGGCGAATCATCAACGAGAACGCGAGGCGGCAGCGGATGAATGCGAATCCGAGGTTGTCGAGGCGCTGACCCCCAAGGGGCGATCGCGATGAGCGCGGGCGAGCGGGCAGTTGGTAAGGGCAAGGCGTCGGCGGGCAAACTCAAGATTTTGTACGACGGCTCGTGCGAGATGTGCCGGGCGAGTGTCGACGGAATCATGCAATTCGACAACTCGGGAGCGATGGAGCCGCTCGATCTTCATCGCGAAGAAGTGCGCGCGCAGTTTCCCGGGTTGAGGCTGGAAAATCTGCTCGAGGAATTGCACGCGGTGGACGAGAGCGGGCGCGTGTACCGCGGCGCGCGTGCGATCAACGAAATACTGCGGCGGCAGCGCGGGCTGCGGGGCTACCTGGCGTACCTGTGGTACCTCCCGCCGTACGCGTGGCTGGCGGATTGGCAGTACAAGCGGATCGCGGCGTCGCGATACGCACGCGATGCGCGCGGCAAGTTGAAGGGGGATGCGGTGCCGGAGCGTTAGCGGGGGTAGTGGGTCAGTTTGAAATCCGGTGCGGTTGATTCGGCGATGCGTCTGCGCTTCGGCTGTGCGATAATGGTCGCATGGCTGCGAAGCGCAGAAAACGCCCGCGCGATCCTATCCAATTGGCGAAGCTGATTGGCGACATCGCTACTAAGCAAACGCCAGACGCAGAGGAAGACTCGAAGAGTCGAGATGCTGTGGAGTTCGGTCGCGAGGGTGGCAAAGTCGGCGGCAAGGCCCGTGCGGCATCCCTCACACCAGAGAAACGCTCGGAAATTGCACGTCTGGCAGCGCAAGCCAGATGGAAGAAGTCTCAGGCGGCTTCTCCGTCTTCGTAGTCGAGATCAAGCTGAAACATTTCTTCAACGTCCTGAGTAAAGTCCAGAACCATCTGGAACGGAACCTCAGGATGAATGTCGTTGAAATGATCGGTATCGATCCTTAGCTGGTAGCAGTCCCCCACAACTTGGCGACGGCGTTGCGCGAGCGCCTTCTGAATGAAAATCGGGTCTTCGGTGTCCGTGTCACCCCATCGGGCATACTGGACCCCCGCGATAGTTGATCTGACCGCCTGCTTCGCTCGATAGCGTTGCCCGTTTTTGCCTTTGCGGTATATTTCGCTTTGAGCGCGGCAAAGGTCTTCTGCTAGTTCACCCTCGATGTCGCGTTCCTTAGGTGCGAGCAGGCCCTTTTCCAGCGCCCAGTGCGCAACTTCTCTGCCCGTCGGAGTCGTCGGCAGGCCCGCTTCTAAGTACTGTTTCCAAACCCACTGCATTTGGATTGTGTGGCTAGACACTGTTCAATCTCCCTTACAGCGCGACAGATGCTACGTTGCCCCACCCGTCCGTCACCGCGGCCGAACTAATAAATTGGCGAATCTTAACTTGGTACTTACGCAAGAAATCATAACGCCCAGTACGCCACTGAAAACGACCGACTACGATACCTGGATGGACGTGAACGCGACGGGCGAACCCCATAACGTCTCTTTCGTAGAAGTACGGCTGCTTCCGAACTATGAAAGAGGCGAGTTCACCATCCGGAAAACAGAAGTTTGCCGCAGCTTTATTGGCGACACGTTCGTCCTGCGAAACGATCGTGTTTTCGCTTGCCCGATCACCTTCCAATTCACAACCAATAATTTCCTTCTCTTGCCCATGACCTCGCAGTACGTGTTCCATTTCGTGCGCTAGAACAAACCAGAAATTGTCAATCCGGTCATGCCGCAAGGACATTCCAATTACCGGTGATCGATTGTCCAACCAGAAGCAAACCCCGTCAATTTTCGCGCCAGCCAACGGCTCAACCAGCACGAATCGAACCCCGCATTCCGCAAGTAAACGTGGAACATGCCTCGTTTCCTCGGGGTCGGAGGTCAACTGTCGTAGCTTAGGCAGATAGTCCCGTAGCATCTTGTCCGTGAACTTGGGGACGACCACCGTTTTCGCGATCTGCCTGACACGAAAGAGCCACGCCAATTGTGTCGGAGTGGGTAACTCATCCTCACCGCGCCCTGTGTCTGATTTGAATGCGGCATGGTCCATATGAGGTATATCGTCCGCGCTAGGTTTCTCGAAAAACTTCGCCAATTGCACCTCTAGCAAAGCCTCGTCGGTGTCCTGTATCCAACCACGCTTTATCATCTCGCGGATCGGATAGTGGCTCTGGAATCGTGCTCTGCGCTCAACATTCGGGTGTGGCTCCGGCGCTTGCGCAAGGTCGAACCGTCTCTGCAAGTTAATGAACAATTCTGGCGAGACATCGAAGGCCTTCGCGAGCGCCTTTGCCATCTCAGGAGTTATCCCTCGCTTGCCAGACAGAATTATATTTACCGACTGCTCAGGGCATCCGAGAATGTAAGCCAAATCGCGCTGCGTCCAACCGCGCGCTTCCAATTCTTCACGAATGAAAAACCCCGGCGGTGGAACCGGCTGTATATTTGTCATCGCCATCTACCATCCCTCCCCAATTCAATCCCCGTAATGATTCTCGACATCCACAACAAGAACGACTATCCGGTCTTCTTTCTCGTCGAGTTCAAACACCAGCCGCCATTTATCGTTCAGGCGAATTGAGCGTTGACCATCTCTTTCGCCTTTCAGCTTTTCGTAGTGCAGACTTCGCCAGTTTCTTAAGTCTCTCTCATCAGTCGCATCTTCGAGGTAAATCAATTTAATTCGGCACGACTTGATGACCTCGAAAGGGAGTCCAGTTTCGGCGGCTCGGTCTGTTAGGATTAGAGCCAACTTTTCCTTGCGAAACTCGATCTTCATCCGCCACCGCCGCGCCTCGACATTCACAATAAGGATACGGATCTCAATTGTCAACTAGGCGACTTAACTACAGACGTTAATTTGACCTCTATGCTTGACACCCCATGGTAATATATGTATTATTTCGGTCGTGAACAAGTTATCTCCAGAAAGGCGCTCGCAGATACTTGGAATGATGGTCGAGGGTGTTTCGATTCGGGCAATCTCCCGCATGACTGGCGCGAGCAAAAACACCATCGTCAAACTGCTAGCCGATGCTGGCAATGCGTGTTCCGAGTATCAGGATCGAACGCTCCGCGACCTTCCCTGCAAGCGCATTCAGGCCGATGAAATTTGGAGTTTCGTTTACGCTAAGGCGAAGAACGTACCGGAGAAAATGCGCGGTGAATTCGGCATCGGCGACGTGTGGACGTGGACCGCGCTTTGCGCTGATACCAAGCTGATTGCATCATGGTACGTCGGGCGGCGCGATGCGTGCGCCGCATACGAATTTATGACCGATCTGGCGGGCAGGCTTACCAATGGAGTCCAGTTAACGACGGACGGTCACGGCGCGTATCTGAGCGCGGTCGATTCTGCGTTCGCTCGGGATATTGATTACGCGATGTTCGTGAAGAAATACGGCGAAGCGCCCGACACAGAGAAGCGTTACAGCCCGGCCGTTTGCGTCGGTTGTGAGCGTCAAGTCGTTCGCGGACGGCCCGATCCTAAGCACATCAGCACCAGTTACGTCGAGCGTCAAAACCTCAGCATGAGAATGGGAATGCGGCGGTTTACCCGCCTGACAAACGCCTTTTCAAAGAAGCTCGAAAATCATATGCACGCGCTCTCGATCTACTTCATGCACTACAATTTCGTCCGCATCCATCAGTCGCTCAGGGTGACGCCCGCGATGGAAGCTGGCGTAACAGAGCGACTTTGGGATTTGATGGACATCGTGCGGATCGTGGACGAATGGGAAGCTAATCAGAAATCTCACAAGGAGCAATGAATCATGGCGGGGGAAATCGTTATTAAAGGCCAGCCAGCGAAGAAGGGAGAGAGAGAATGACCAAATCGAAAGGCGGCGGCGGTTGGCGACTTGCAACGACCAGCGGCAGGAGACGTGTTTTTGCAGCGACGTTGCTAACAACCTTCAATTTTGGGGATAAGCGAATCGCGGTTTTCAGCGTGCCAAAATAATTCAAACTGACCCACTACCTTAACGGGGGGCGGGTTGTTCGAGATCGCGAGCGCACGGTAAGCTGTACGCTTGCATTCGTGAAACCATTTTACATTTTCAATTCGCTGAACCGCGCGGTCGAGGAATTTCAGGCGCTCGAGCCGCCCGCGGTGACGCTGTATTCATGCGGGCCGACGGTCTATCTACCGCAGCATCTTGGGAATCTGCGCGCGTACGTGTTCGTGGACAGTCTGCGCAGGGCGCTGGAGTTCAACGGCTATCGGGTGCGCCACGTGATGAACGTGACGGACGTCGGCCACATGACGGGGGACGTGGACGAAGGCGAGGACAAAGTCGAGAAAACCGCGCGGGCGCAAGGGAAAACGCCACTGGAAGTCGCGAACTATTATTTCGAGCAGTTCCGGCGCGATTGCGCCGCGCTCAATCTCGAGCCGCCGCACGTGTGGTCGCGCGCGACCGATCATATTGTTGACATGATCGCGCTTAGCGCGAGGATTATCGACGCGGGATTCGCGTACGTCACGAAAAGCGGCGTGTACTTCGACGTCGAGAAGTATCGCGGGAGCAACCGGGCCGGGCGGCTCTCGCGCCAGAGCCTCGACGAGCAGAGCGCGACGCAGCGCCTCGAGCATTCGGCCGACAAGCATAGCCCGCACGATTTCGCGCTGTGGGTGCTCGACCAGCCGGACCATCTGATGCAATGGGAGAGTCCGTGGGGACGCGGCTATCCGGGCTGGCATATCGAGTGCTCGGCGATGGCGATGAAATACCTGGGCGAGACTATCGACATCCACACCGGCGGTATCGATCACATCCCGGTGCATCACGAGAACGAGATCGCGCAATCTGAAAGCGCCACGCACAAGCCGTTCGCGCGGTACTTCGTGCACAACGCGTTCCTGGTCGGCAGAGAGGGGGCCAAGATCAGCAAGAGCGCGGGCAAGTTCCCGCTGCTGAGCGATCTTGGGCCGCTGGGGATCGATCCGCAGGCGTTTCGGATTTTCTGTTACGGCGCGAAGTACCGTTCCGAAATTGCGTTCAACGACGACGCGATCCGTGCGGCGCAGAGCAATCTCGATTATTTTCGGGAGTTCGCGCGCAGCGTGCCGGATGACGCGGCGGCGGACGGGGTCGAGGCGGCGGGATGGGCGGCGGAGTACTACGAGCGCTTCCATGGCGCGATTAACAACGATCTGAACACGCCGCAGGCTCTGGCGGTGGCTCTGGAACTGATCGCGGAATCATACCGGCGCAAGGATTTCCGGGCGTGGCCGACACTGCGAGCGCTCGACGCGGTGCTGGGACTCGACTTGGGAAAGCATCGCGAGTCGGCGCACGCGGGCTCGATCGCGGCGGACGTGCAGCAATTGATCGACAATCGAACGGCGGCTCGCAAGGCGAAAGACTTTCAACTGGCCGATGAACTGCGCAAGGAAATCGAGCGGCGCGGCTACGAGGTCAAGGATAATCGCGACGGTACGGCGAGCTATCAGCGTCGGCAGGGCTGAGCGATTTTGAGAGAGGGGCATTTCGGGGCGCGGGTTTGCCTTGAATGGTTGCGCAAAAGTCTCTTAGAATCGCGCCTTGACGAGTCAAATCGTCCGCCCAGAAGGAAGCGATGGTGATTGAGTTAAAGAAGTTCGACACGAGGCTGCAGGCCGAAGGACCCGAGGTACGCCATCTCGATCCGGCTGCGGCGCCGTTTTACCTGCCGATTGACGACGAAGTGGAAATCTTCACCGCCGCGTACAAAGCCCGCCTGCCCGTGCTGCTCAAAGGACCGACAGGGTGCGGCAAGACGCGCTTCGTCGAGCACATGGCGCATCAGCTGTCCTCGCTGGCGGACGGGCCCAATGAGCTGATAACGGTTGCGTGTCACGAGGATCTGACCGGCAGCGACCTGGTGGGCCGCTTCCTGATCCAGGCGGACGAGACGGTGTGGGTTGACGGTCCGCTGACGCAGGCGGTGCGGCGCGGCGCGATTTGTTACCTGGATGAAGTGGTGGAAGCGCGCAAGGACACGACGGTGCTGATTCATCCGCTGTCGGATCACCGGCGGATCCTGCCTATAGAAAAGCGCGGCGAGACGATCGAGGCGCACAAGGGATTTCTGCTGGTGATTTCGTACAATCCCGGCTACCAGAGCATCCAGAAAAACCTGAAGCATTCGACGCGCCAGCGGTTCGTGACGATCGAGTTCACGTATCCGCCAGCGGACAAGGAAGTCGAGATTATCGCGCACGAGGCGGGAGTCGAACAGGATATCGCGCTGCAGCTCGCGGTGCTGGGCGAGAAGGTGCGTCATCTGAAGGCGTCGGGATTGGAGGAGGGCGTTTCGACGCGCCTGTTGATCTACGCCGGGGAGCTGATGCGGCAGGGGATTGCGCCACGGCGCGCCGCGACCGTCGCGGTCACGTGGTCGCTGACCGACGAAGCGGACAGCAAACGCGCGATCGACGAAGTGGTAAAGGCGATCTTTCCATGAGTTGCGGCAAGATTCCCGAATCGACGCGAATGACGCCAACAAATTCAGCGAGGTCGCGCAAATGACAGTCTCCGCAAAGTTCAAGGTGATTCTGGTTTCGGTTTNNGCCGCGATGCTGGTCGCGGGCGCATCCGCCATGGCGCAAGAGCTGCAAGGGCTTCAGGCAAAGTCGGGACCGAGGCTGGATTTTCCGGCCGGGCTGGCGACCGACGGCCACGCGGTNTACGTATCGAACAGCCGCAACAATACGATCGAGGCGATCGATGCGGCGTCGAAATCGCTCCGAATCGTCGCCGGCAAACTTTTCCAGCAAGGCAGCAACGACGGCGCCGGCGATTCGGCGCGCTTCAACAGCCCGGACGGGATGGCGATCTCCGGGCAGGATCTTTATCTTTGCGACACCGACAATTCCGACATCCGCAAGGTTAATATCGGCAGCGGGACGGTCACCACGATTGCGGGGACGGCGAATATCGGGGGCACCGAAGACGGTACCGGCTCGGCGGCGCATTTCAACCTGCCCACGCAAATCGCGACCGATGGCACCTCGCTGTACGTAGCCGACAGCGGCAACAACTCGATCCGGCGCATCACGCTTGCCGACATGAAGGTCAAGACGATCGCGGGACAGCCGGGCGCGGCGGGGAAGACCGAGGGTAATCCAGGCAAGTCACAGTTCAGCGGACCGCGCGGAATCGCGGTGGACAAAAAAGCCATCTACGTCGCGGATACCGGCAACGAAGTGATCCGCAAGATCGATATCTCGACGCTGGAGACCAGCACGATTGCGGGCACCGGCGCGGAAGGGGACAAAGACGGTCCCGCGCTGGAAGCGCAGTTCAACAATCCCGGCGCGATATGCACCGACGGAACGATGCTCTACGTGCTGGACGCCGACAATCATTCGATTCGCAAGATCGATCTCACCGCCAACACCGTAACCAAACTGACGCTGGTCAATGGGCATATCGGTTCGGGCTGCGCGCTCACCAGCGACGGCAAGCAACTGTACTTCTCCGACACCACGGAAAACGCGGTGGAGGTCGTCGATACGACCAGCGGCAACTTCACCACGCTCTATCCGCCGGGGCAGTAGGGCACGCGCGACGGGCATCGCGTCTTGATCGATCTGCGCAGCGACACGGTTACGTTGCCGACGCCCGAGATGCGCGAGGCGATCTCGCGCGCCGAGCTGGGTGACGACGTTTACGGCGAAGACCCGAGCGTGAACCGGCTCGAAGCGATGGCGGCGTCGATGATGGGGAAGGAGGCGGCGATGCTGGTGCCGAGCGGCACGATGGGCAATCTGGCCGCGATGCTGACGCATTGCGCGCGCGGCACCAAGGCGATAGTCGGCTCGCAGTCGCACACCAATCTTTACGAGGCGGGCGGCGCGTCGGCTCTGGGAGGCATCGTGCTCGCAGCGGTTGCCAACACCGACGACGGCGAACTCGACGCGGACGCGCTCGCGCGCGAGCTTGGGACGCCGGCCGACGAGCACTTCGCGCAGCCGTCACTGGTCGTCATCGAGAACACTCACAACCGATGCGGCGGCGCGCCGATCAAGCTGTCGCACATGGCGGAAGTTTCCGCGGCGGCGCATCGCCGAAAAATCCGGCTGCATCTTGACGGCGCGCGAATCTTCAACGCGGCGATTGCGCTGGAAACGACGCCGAGGGAAATCGCGAGCGGCGCGGATACGGTATCGTTTTGCCTGTCGAAGGGGCTTGGATGTCCGGTGGGATCGATTCTGTGCGGAAGCCGCGAATTTATCGGCGGCGCGCGCCGGACCCGCAAAGTGCTGGGGGGAGGTATGCGGCAAGCGGGAATAATCGCGGCGGCGGGAATCGTCGCGCTGACGACGATGGTCGATCGGCTGGCCGAAGATCATCAGAATGCGCGCGCGCTGGCGCAGGGACTTGCGCTGGTCGCGGGACTGAACGTCCGTCCGGTCGCGAATCGGACCAACATGGTCGTGTTCGACGTGGACGGCGACGCGGACGCATCGCGGCGTCTTGCGGCGGCGATGCAACAGCGGGGGGTGCTGATATCGCCGCGCGCGGCGACGTCTTTCCGCGCCGTGACGCATCATGGGATTTCGCGCGCCGATGTCGATCGAGCAGTCGCAGCCGCCGCACAAGCCGCCGGCGAAGTCTTCGGCGACTGAATCCTTCAATATGGATTCGCTCGAATCGCTGTTCTCTCTGCGCGGGCGTCGCGGACTGGTAACCGGCGCGTCGTCCGGGTTGGGAGTGGAATGCGCAAAGGCGCTGGCGATTGCAGGCGCCGACGTTGTACTGGTCGCGCGGCGCAAGGACCGCGTCACACAAATTGCGGCCGAGCTTGCGAAGACGCACGGTGTCAAAGCGATCGGAATCGGCGCCGACGTGACGCGCGAGGCGGACCTCGATCGCGTGATGGCCGAGGCGTCTGCCGCGATTGGCGACGTGGATATCCTGGTGAACAACGCGGGCGTGTCGCCGACCGGGCGCGCCGAGAATTTCAAGCGCGAGGCATGGGACGAAGCGATCGCGGTGAATCTGACCGCGCCGATGATGCTCGCACAGCGCGTCGCGCGCCGGCTCATCGAGACCGGACAGCCGGGCCGAATCATCAACATGGTTTCGATCTATGCGTCGGTGGCGAGTTCGGTGTACCGGCTGTCGGCATACGCGGCGACCAAGGCGGCGTTGGCGAATTTGACGCGTCAGCTGGCGGTCGAATGGGCCGGCTATGGAATTCTGGTCAATGCGATCGCGCCAGGATGGATTCCCACCGAGGCCACGGAAGGCGGAATCGCGAAGCCCGCGAACAAGGGACGGATGGAGGCGTTTACGCCGATGAAGCGGCTGGGGCTGCCGCATGAGATTCGCGGCGCGGTGATCTTCCTTGCCAGCGCGGCTTCAAGCTACGTTACGGGTTCGGTAATTTCGGTGGACGGCGGATACCAGGCGTGGTGAAAGCGGCGCGAGTCGTGGCGTCGCAAATCTCGGGGCAGCTGTAGGAGCGGGTATGGACGGTACCGGACTGCGGGCGCAACTTTTCCGGCGCAAGCCGGCGGCGGCCTTGATGGCGGAAGCGGATTCGCGCTCGGGCGGTCTCAAGCGGGCTCTGGGAGCGCTCGATCTCACGCTGCTGGGGATCGGCGCGATCGTCGGTGCGGGAATATTCGTGCTGACCGGCGTCGCCGCGGCAAGATACGCCGGGCCCGCAATCGTGCTCTCGTTCGTGGTGTCGGGATTCGCGTGCGCGATGGCGGCGCTGTGCTACGCGGAGTTTGCAGCGATGATCCCGGTGGCGGGCAGCGCGTATTCATATTCGTACGCGACGATGGGCGAGCTGGTCGGCTGGATCATCGGATGGGACCTGGTGCTCGAGTACGCGGTCGCCGCGGCGGCCGTTGCGGTGGGATGGTCGGGGTACCTTACCGTCATCCTGCACGGCGTCGGGATTCATTTGCCGGTCGCGATAACGAATGCGCCCGGGTCGGTTCCCGGCGCGATCATCAACCTGCCCGCGGTGCTGATCGTGATGCTGATCACATACGTGCTGTACATCGGGATATCGGAAAGCGCGCGGATCAATTCGATCATCGTGGCGGTGAAACTGATCGTGGTCGGTGCCGTGATAGTCGTGGGCGCGTTCTTCGTGAGGCCGGAGAACTGGAGTCCGTTCGCGCCGATGGGATGGACGGGAGTTATGAAAGGCGCGGCGGTGATCTTCTTCGCGTACATCGGGTTCGACGCGGTCTCGACGGCCGCGGAGGAAGTCATCGATCCGAAGCGCGACCTGCCGCTCGGCATCCTCGCTTCGCTGTTCGTCTGCACGATCCTTTATATCCTGGTCGCGGGCGTGTTGACCGGGATGGTGCCGGCGCACCTGATCGACGTGAATGCGCCGCTGGCGTCGGCGTTCGCGCTGCGCGGGATGCATGCGTTGTCGGGAATTATCTCGCTCGGCGCGGTTGCGGGCCTGACCTCGGTGCTGCTGGTGATGATGCTCGGGCAGTCGCGGGTTTTTTTCGCAGTGTCGCGCGACGGCCTGCTGCCGCCAGCCTTCACACGGATTCATCCGAAGTATCGCACGCCATACATACCGACCACGCTGACCGGAATCGGAGTCGGAATCGCGGCGGCGCTGCTGCCGATCCAGGAAATCGCGGAGCTGACGAATATCGGGACGCTGTTCGCGTTCGTGCTGGTATGCCTGGGCGTGTGGATCCTGCGCCACGCCGAACCGGACTTGAAGCGCCCGTTCCGCACGCCGCTGGTGCCGTTGGTGCCGATTTTAGGCGTCGTCTTCTGCCTTTACCTGATGGCGAGCCTGCCGCTGGTTACGTGGATTCGTTTTTTCGTGTGGATGGGGATCGGGCTGGTTATCTACTTCAGTTACGGCCGCTTCCACAGCCGGGTGCAGCACAACGCCGTCGAGCGCGAGGCTGCGTCGGGGAGGTAGGGAGGATTTAAGACCGCTATTGGCCGGAGCGATCGGCGGCCTTCTGCGCGGCTGCTGCGGCGGCGGAGGCGGCGGCGTGGGTGTGGGCCGTTTTTTCCATCGCGGCCTTGCGCTGCTCGCCGCGAGCCAGGTTCTGTCTCATTTGCCTGGCGCCCGCGACGCCGAGGTCCTGCGATTCCCACTTGGGCTTCGCGACGGAGACCCATTGCTTTCCGTCAAGCGCGTAGGTGAAGACCAGGTACTTGAGCTTGCCGGTGGCGAGGCCCTTGGCCGTTCCCGGCTTGGCAGGGTCGTACTCGACGCCGCCGAGCTTGCAGCTCACGACCAGATGATTATGCGGGCCGTAGGTCGGCAGGTACTCGAACTTTTGCTGGAGGTCGAGGTACACCTGACCCTTGGCTTTTTTTTCATCCTGCTCGGAAAAGTAAGGCTCGGCGACGTCGGAAAGTTTATCCTGGAGCGACTGCTGGAGGGCAGGCGAGAGGTCTTTCTGCGCGCGCGCGTGCTGCAAGTCCATCGCATGTGCACGTGGCGCATCCGGCGAAAACGACAGCGCGGCCGCAAGGGCGACCGCGCTGAGCATCTTGAGATTTTTCATGGCGACCCGACCACCATTCTAGTGGACGATTGACCGGGCGCAAATATTTACGGGCTGGGACTGTTGAGCCCGCGGCCGAACGACGCGACCTGCGACTGCCATTGCTCGCCGAAGGCCAGGATCAGCACCTGTTGGTTGATGTGCGCGTCCTTGGTCAGCGATTTCATCGAGCCGCCACCTGCGGTAGCCAGCACTTTGTACGCCGCCTGCGTCTGCCGGTAGAACTCCGGCAACGGCGAGATTTTCGGCGGCTCTTCCCGATGCACCTTGAGCCAGAACTCGCGCTCGAAACGCTCGTGCTCCTCGGCCGCCACGTCCACCGTGTTGAAGGTGCCGTTGTTGGTTTTGAACTGCCGGATCAGAGCGAGCAGTGGTCCGAAGTCCTCCTTGTGCGGGGGAGAATCGCCGACCAGCACGACCACCTTTTTGGCGTACGGCTTCCAGTCCATCTTGCTCATCGCAAACTCGCACGCGCCAAACGTATCCTCTTCCCATTCGCCGCCACCCATCGCCTGGATGCCGTTGAGGAAGTCGGTGAGCTTTTGCGGCGACAGCGTCAGCGGCTGGATATTCATCTTCTCGCCCTTGCCGCCGAACACGATTATTCCGATTCGCGCGATTGGCACCAGCCGGTGAATCGACTGCACCAGTTGCTGCATCTTGGCTTTGACGTCGTCGATGATCAGTTTCATCGAGCCGGTCCCGTCGACGACCAGCACCACGTCCAGTCCCTTGCGCCGCAGTTCACCGATGAACCCGCCGAAGCCCGAGCCGATGCCGTGACCGTAGCCCGAGCCCATGCCGCCGCCACGGCCGATGCCGATTCCGCCGCCGCCGGCTGCGCGCACGTAGTCATTGGCGAGTCCAACGGCCTGCGAGGTGTCGACCGCGGTCGGCTGCTCCATCTGCTGCTGCGTCGTCTCGGGCATCGGCACTTCGGGCATGTCGAGATCCTGCATCTCGTTGCCGCCACCGCCGCCGCCGCCCGCTTCGAGGTTCACCATGATCAACTCGCGCCCGCGCTGCTCGTGCACCGTGATGATCAGGAAGAGCAGGGCGAGCACGTGAAGGGCGACCGACAGCGGAAAGGGGCCGATCAGCAGACCGAGCGCATCTTTCATCTTCTGAAGACGGGTCGCGTCAGCTTCATCTTCTTCGCGGCGCGCCTCGGCCGCGAGCTCTCGTTTGCCGATAATGCGGTAGAAGATGAAAGCGACGACGAACGTCGAGAGGACAAGCAAAATAATAATTGCTGCGATCATATAAAAACGTGCTCCCCGCTTGGGCCACGCTTGGCGCGGCCGCGGCCGAGATCCTCATTCACTAGACTTAAAGCCGCGCGATCGTCGCGGCGACGCGTGAGCCGTCCGAAAATCAAATTCCTACGCTCCGCCTCCCGGCGCTCCGGCAGCGGCGCCCCCGGGAGGGAGAGAAGACACGGCGATGGCTATCGCCTCTGCGCCCGCCGACTTGGCCATATCCAGAATACGAACCATATCACCGAGTATAACCTTTGGGTCGCCCTGGAAAATCACAATTTTGTCGGTCGAATTCGCAAGCGCGTCATGAAGCTGGGGCACCAACTCGGGCTCGGTGAGCTGCTTGTCGCCCAAATAGATCAGATGGTCGGCGGTGTACGACACGATGATGCCCTTGGGCTTTTCGTTTGGGTTGGCCGCAGCTTCAGCTTTGGGCAAATCGACGTGGGCCGCGGACTCGATCGTCACCGCCGTCGTCACCATAAAGATGATCAGCAGGACGAGAAAGATATCGGTCAACGGGGTGATGTTGATATCGGCGAACACCCCGCCGCCTTTGTTACTACTCATTGCCATGGGCAAATACCTCTGCGTGTATCGATGCTCAGGTCAGCCACCGGGGCCGGCCCGATCAACCTCCACCACCTGAGGAGTTGGCTAGTTGCGCACCGGTAACCCGCTTGGCCGCGATTGCAATTTGTTCGGCGCCGGCGGCCTTGGCGATATTCAGGATTCGCACCATGTCGCCGAGCAGCACTTTGCGATCACCCTGGAACACGACAATCTTCTGGTCCACTTTGCTCAGCGCCTCGCCCAGGCTCGAGCGGAGTTCGCGCTCGGGAACGTCCTTCGAGTTCACGAACAGCTCGTGCTGGGCGGTATAGGTCACGATGACGCCCTTGTTCTCCGGCGCGGTATTGGTCGCGTTGGGCAGATCGACGTGGGCGGCAGATTCGATCGTGACAGAGGTCGTCACCATGAAGATGATGAGCAGAACCAGAAAGATATCGGTCAGCGGCGTGATATTGATGTCGGCAAAAACGCCGCCGCCACCACCGCTGGAATGTGGTCCGCTAATTGCCACGCGCCTGTCTCCCCTGGAGTGTAGCGTCGATCAGACGGTCGTCGTTGATGTGCTGGATGGCGCTGATGTTCTCAATCTTGACCGAGAAATAGTTGTAGAAGATAACCGCGATGATCGCGACGCCGAGTCCAAGCGCCGTCGAAATCAAGGCTTCCGAAATACCGGCTGCGACGACCGAGAAACCGCCGGTGCCCATGATTGCCATCGACTGGAACGCCACGAGGATACCAACGACCGTGCCGAACAGCCCAATGAACGGCGCCGATGCGCCCGCGGTCGCGAGCACCCAGATGTAGCGCTTGAACTCGAGGCCTTCCTGGTAACGGCGCTCGTCGTCGAGCTCGAGCAGATGATCCCGATCCATCGTCTGCGAACCCGAAATGAGGGTGTGATAGATGCGCTCGGCGGCCGTGGCGCGCGCCTGCGTGGCCTGCAACGCTTCGTTGAACTTGCCCTGCCGCAGCTGAGGAATCAGCACGTCGGCCAGCTTCGCCGTCTTGGGTCCGACACCCCACAGCGCCCATACGCGTTCGAAAATTATCGCCAGGCAGACGACCGAAATGAAGAGCAGGGGATACGTTGCATAGTAGCCCTGCTGAATCATCGACAAAATACCGAAGTTGCTTTGCATCTCTTATCCTCTCGAGTTTGAAATAAATTTGAGCGGTGAAATTTTGGACCCGCCCGAACCGTTGCGTAACTGTCCCAAGCTGCCTTTGCGGTTCTCCCTTGAACCGGTCGCAAGCCCTATTTTCACAGATTGGGCTCCCGCCCGCCGGTCAAATCGTCTGTGATGGCGCGAAAAGTTTGAATGCAACAATAGAAAGTATTTGTCAAGAGTCGCCGCGCGCGAACGTAAAAATAATTGACCAATTCGCCCGCGATTGCAAATGAGCGAATCCCACGCCGCGCAAACGCTCACACCACGCTCGATTATCGGGTCCGCGTGAAATTTACTCTACGCCATTTGCCATGCCGGCGACTACCGTAAACTGGCCGCTCGCGACACCGCGAAGCCTCTTGTTGCCTTGACTTCTTGGCCCCTCACGTCTATCCAGAAACTTGCCAGAACACGCCGTAGGTTGACCGCGATGCGGTCGTTGTTTTTTTGGTCGATTGACGCTTTTGAGAAATCTAAATCCACCATTGATCAGGACGGTGCAGCGGCCCGGTTTGTTCAGGCGGGGTGCGTTAGCCGCAATGTGCATGCTCGGATTGGCGGCTTGCAAAACCGCGCCGGTAGCCGCTCCCGTCGCGCCCGCTGCCGTGCAGACCTCGATGGCCGAGCCCGACGAGCCCAGCAAGGCGTTGCCGCCGGACCTGTACAAGTCGATGCCGATATATCCGGGCGCCAAGATCGAACATGTCCGCAAACCCAAGGGTGCGATGCGCGAGATTCTGTTCAGCGCCGACGCACAGATGCCCCAGATGGTTGCGTTTTACAAGGACGAGCTGAAGAAGAACGACTTTCACATCACCTCGTCGCTGATCATGCCGGCGCGCAAAACCTGGTCGTGCGATTTCCACTACAAGGGGGGTCCCGGCAGCATCATGCTGTTCCCGAGCGACCAGGATAAGTCGAAGATGACAATCGACCTCATCTACGAGCTGCCCGCGCATCTGGACGAATCCCTGATGGAACCAAGAGAAGACTTCGATGTAGAAGGACCGGGCGAAATCGCCCAACAAGCTCCAAACCCCAGCGAGAAAGAGAAGAGGAATTAGCAAAATGGCACTATTAACAGGCAAAGTTGCAGTTATTACCGGCGCCGGCCGCGGCATCGGGCGCGAAGAGGCGTTGCTGCTGGCCAAGCATGGAGCCAAGGTCGTCGTCAACGACCTCGGCGGCCACTTCGACGGGACAGGGCAGTCGCGTTCCCCGGCCGAGGACGTGGTCAAGGAAATCCGCTCCGCCGGCGGCGAGGCAGTCGCCAACTTCGAGAGCGTGACCGACTTCAAGGCCGCCAAGCGGATCATCGATTGCGCAATCGACAACTTCGGCAAGCTCAACATCGTCGTCAACAACGCGGGCATCCTGCGCGACCGCATGATGTTCAACATGAGCGAAGAAGACTGGGACACGGTCATTTCAGTCCATCTGAAAGGCTCGTTCAACGTCGCCCGTCACGTGACCGCCTACTGGCGCGAGCAGCACAAGGCCGGCAACGTGCTCAGTGGCCGGCTCATCAACACCAGCTCCGACTCGGGCATCCTGGGCAACGCGGGACAGAGCAACTACGGATCGGCAAAGGCGGCGGTCGCCGCGATGGCGATAATCGTGGATCGCGAGATGAGCCGCTATGGCGTCACCGCAAATGCGATCGCGCCGATAGCGCGCTCGCGACTTACCGTCGACGCGACTCCGCAGACCGCCGCCGGCATGGCGCAGAAGGCGGGAGAATGGGATGCGTTCACGCCCGCGCATGTGGCGCCGCTGGTGGCGTGGCTGGCGAGCGACGACGCCAAAGACGTTCACGGCGAAGTGTTCCGCGTCGGCATGGGCAACGTGTGGCTGATGCGCGGATGGCATACCGGCGCCAAGGTCTCGAAGAAGGGCTCGATGTGGGAGCCGGCGGAACTAGGCGCCAAGCTCAAGGAAGAGCTCGCCAAGGGCGTGACCAAGAAAGAGAGCATGGGCGAGGTGATGGGCGGGGGCGCGTAGATTTTTGACGGCTGAGACGAAACCGAAGAGCGCGGCTCGTCGCGAGCCGCGCTTTCGTTACATCCTGTTCATTTGCGCCGCCAACACCGCGCGCAGCGTGATGGCCGAGCATATCCTGCGGCGCGAACTCGACGCGCTCGGCTTCGACCATCGGATCACGATCACCTCGGCGGGAATCGCGCCATACGCCCGCGATGGGGCATTGGTTTCGCTCGATACGCGGATGGCGCTGCGCGAGGTCGGCATCGATATCGGCGACCAGGCGACTTCAACCGACCTGAAACGGCATCCCGAGATGCTCGAGTGGACCGATCTCATCATCGCGATGACCGAGCAGCAGGCGCGCGAGCTGGTCGAGCGATTTCCCGGCGCTGCCGGGCGGCCGGTGTTCACGCTGCGTTCGTTCGCGGGTGAGGCAGGCGACATCGACGACCCCTACGAAAAGGGCGACCTGGTATTCGCCCAATGCCGTGAGGAGATTCATCGGCTCGTTCCGACGATCATCGAGCGCCTTTTTCATCACTAGCGCGGGGCCGCGTCGCGCGGGGTCATATGACCATGGAATTCAGCAATCCGCCGGACGCCGAGATTCGTGCGATTTTAGCGCGGCCAGCCACGGTCGCGGTCGTGGGATGCTCCGACAATCCGGCGCGCGACTCGCTCCGAATTGCAAAATTGCTCAAAAGCCGCGGTTTCAAGGTAATTCCGGTCAATCCGCAACTCGACGCCGACGCGCTCCAGAGCGCTCTCGGAGAGAAGTGCTATCCCGATCTGGCGTCGATTCCCGAGCCGATTGAGATGGTGGACGTGTTCCGGCGATCGGAGTTCGTGCCGGAAATCGTCGAGGCCGCGATCGCCAAAGGTGCGCGGGTGCTGTGGTGTCAGCTCGGCGTGGTCAACCTCGACGCGGCCCGCCGCGCGGATCAAGCCGGGATGACGGTGGTGATGGATCGATGCCCGGCGATCGAATACGCGCGATTGTTCTAGGCACGGTCGCGCAGGCGAAATTTTTTGATGAAGCCGCGCAAGTGGAGGACGCTCAAGAGCGACATCGCCTACCGGACGCCGATTTTCGACCTCCATCGACGGCGCTCGACGCATCCGCGGCGCGGCGAACGCGACTTCTTCATTCTCGACGCGCCCAACTGGGTGAATATCATTCCGATCGCTAGCAGTGGCGAGGTCGTGATGATTCGCCAATGGCGTCACGGCATTTCCGGATTCACGCTAGAAGTTCCGGGCGGGATGGTCGATCCCGAGGATGCGTCGCCGATACATGCGGCGCGGCGCGAGATGATCGAGGAGACGGGATTCGATTCGGACACGATCGTGGAACTTGGCAAGGTGCATCCGAATCCCGCAATCCAGGGCAACCTCTGTTTCTCGTTTCTTGCAGACAAGGTGCGCCAAGTCGAAAGGGTGGTATCGATCGGCGATGAAGAGACCGAGGTCGTGCTGGTGCCGATGCGCGAAATACGCGGCCTGATCGCGTCGGGCAAGATCATGCATGCGTTGACGATCGCCGCATTTTCGTTCCTGCACGTGTACAACCCGCCGCCGAAGCGCCGGCGCAAGAAGTAGCCGCGCTGGCGCATTGACAGCCGCCGGAGCGTGCCCTAGCCTTGACGGTTTGCTAGACTACATAAACAAACCGACTGGGCCGGAGCCGCTTACCTCGACCTGCCGCAACCGGATTTTTACCCATGTTTGATACGCTCAGCGACCGCCTCGAAGGGGTCTTCAAAAAACTCAAAGGCCACGGGCGCATCACCGAGCGCAATATTGAAGAGGCGCTGCGCGAAGTCCGGCTCGCGCTGCTCGAAGCCGACGTCAATATCAAGGTCGTTCGCGATTTTATCGAGCACGTCAAGAGCAAGGCGCTCGGCGAGGAAGTGCTGCGCTCGCTCACGCCCGAGCAGCATCTAATCAAGTTCGTCGCGACCGAGCTGCAAAACGCGATGGGCGGTTCGGCGCGCGATCTCGATCTGAAGGTCAAACCGCCCGTCAAGATCATGGTGGTGGGCCTGCAGGGCTCGGGCAAGACGACTTCGATTGCGAAGCTCGCGCTATGGCTCAAGTCGGAGCGCAAGCGCCATCCGATTCTGGCGTCCACCGACGTCTATCGCCCGGCCGCGATGGAGCAATTGCGCGTGCTCGGCGCGCAGGCGCAAATTCCAGTCGTCGAGAGCCGCGAGGATCAGAATCCGATCGAGATCGCGTCGCGCGCGCTGGCCCGGGCCGAGACCGGCGGGCATGACGCGGTGCTCATCGACACCGCGGGCCGCCTGCAGATCGACGAAGAGCTGATGGACGAGTTGGTGCGCCTGAAGGCCGCGCTGAACCCGCATCACATCATATTCGTGGCCGACGCGATGACCGGGCAGGAAGCCGCCAACGTGGCGGCTGGATTTCACGAGCGGTTGGGAATCTCGGGCGTGATTCTGACCAAGCTCGACTCCGACGCTCGGGGCGGCGCGGCGCTTTCGGTGCGGACTATAACCGGGGCGCCGATTCTGTTTGCGGCCACGGGCGAGAAACTCGACGCGTTCGAGATTTTCTATCCGGACCGGCTGACGTCGCGCATCCTCGGGATGGGCGATGTGCTGACGCTGATCGAAAAGGCGCAGCAGAACTACGATCAGACCAAGGCCAAGGAGCTCGAGCGCAAGTTCAAGAAGAACGAATTCACAATCACGGACTTCGCCGAGCAGATCAAGGCGATCAATAAGATGGGATCGCTTGGCGATCTGATGGGAATGATCCCCGGGCTCAAAAAAGTGGCGGGCGCAGCGGATTCCGAAGAGGCGAAACGCGAGCTGGGGCGCATCCAGGCGATTATCGACTCGATGACGCTGCAGGAGCGCGGCAACCATCTGGTTATTAACGGGCGCCGGCGCGCGCGAATCGCCACCGGCAGCGGCACCTCGGTGCAGGACGTGAATCGTTTTCTCAAACAGTTCGAGCAAACACGCAAAATGATGAAGAAAATCACCCGCATGGGCGCGGGAAAAATGATGATGCGCGGACTGGGGCTCGGCAGCTAGAATAGGAAACAGGAGAATCGCATGGCACTTGTAATCCGGTTGCGCCGGCATGGCGCGCGCAAAAAACCTTTCTACCGTATCGTGGTGGCAGACTCGCGCTCGCCGCGTGACGGACGCTTCGTCGCTCAGGTCGGGACCTACGATCCGGCCTTCGATCCGCCGCGCGTCACGATCAAAAAGGACGTGGCGGACCGTTGGCTCAAGGCTGGCGCTAAGCCGAGCGACACGGTAAGAAAGCTAATTAAACGGGCCGAAACAGCAACGGTCTCCGCCTGATGCGACCCGCTGCAACGGAGCCATCCCATGAAGGAGCTCGTTCAGTTCCTCGCACAACAGCTGGTAAACAATCCTGACGCGGTGGACGTGAAGGAAACGCAGGGCGATACCGCCTCGGTAATTGAACTGCGGGTGGCGAAGGAAGATTTGGGGCGCGTGATCGGCAAGCAGGGGCGGACCGCGAAGTCGATCCGCACGATTCTGAATGCGGTCGCCTCGCGCACCAACCGCAAGGTTGTTCTCGAGATCGTCGAGGACAAGTGATCGCGCGGCAATCGCCTGCGCGATGACACGAGTCAAGTTGCAGTATCGATGCTCCGCGTCGGCCGCATAACCGGCGCCCACGGCCTCAAGGGCGCGATCCGATTTCGGCCCGACAATCCCGACTCCGACACATTGGAACAGGTCGCGCGCGTGTTCCTGGAGAGCGCGGGACAAGCGCGCGAGTTTCGGCTGACGGGAATGACGCGGCTGAACGCGACGACGCTGCGAATCACGCTCGAGGGTGTCGCGGACGTAAACGCGGCCGAGTCGCTCAAGGGCGCGCTCGTGATGCTCGCGACGGAGGATGTCCCGGCCACGAAGCCGGGCGAGTTCTACTATTACGAGGCGATCGGCTGCGAGGTATTTCTGACCGACGGCAGCCGCATCGGCATGATCGAAGAAATCTTCTCGACCGGCGCGCACGACATCTGGGTGGTGCGAGACAGCGAGCGCGAAGTGCTGGTGCCGGTCATCGAAGACGTCGTCAAGGCGATGGACTTCGCCGCCCGGCGCGTCACCATCGAGGCGATCCCCGGCTTGCTCGACTGAAATCGACCGGGGCCGGCTGGCCCGAAGCGGCGCACCCGGATAGATTTGGATTTACGCATTCAGGTATTTTCACTTCGCCGCGATGGAATTTCACGTAATCACACTGTTCCCCGAGATGTTCGAGTCGCCGTTTCGCGGCGGCATGATCGGACGCGCAATCGAGCAGGGATTGATCGCGATCAAAGCGCATCCGCTGCGCGAGCACGGTCTGGGTAATTACCGGCAAGTCGATGATGCGCCGTACGGGGGAGGCAGCGGGATGGTGATGCGGCCGGAGCCGATCGCGGCCGCGATCGACGCGGTCAATGCGGGGCGCCCGGGATTGTGGCGCATCCTGATGACGCCGCAGGGTGAAGTGTTCGACAATTCGATGGCGCGCGACCTCGCCAAACGCGCACCTGGCCTGATGATCGTCGCGGGGCGCTACGAAGGAATCGACGAGCGCGTGCGTTCGCTGGTGGATCAGGAAATTTCCATCGGCGACTACGTGCTGAGCGGCGGCGAAATTGCGGCGATGGCGGTGATTGAGGCGGTGGGCAGGTTGATACCGGGCGTGCTGGGGAATCCCGAGTCACTCGACGAGGAATCGTTCGCTGCCGGGATGCTGGAGTACCCGCAATACACGCGGCCCGAGGAGTTCCGCGGGATGAAGGTGCCGGAAATCCTGCTCAGCGGCGACCACGGCAAGATTCGCGCGTGGCGCGAGGCCGAAGCAAAACGGCGAACCGCGCGGCGGCGCCCCGACCTGCTCGAACGCCGCAAGTTCTGAGCGTGTCCGATCTTTTCGTAGCGCTGATTCATCATCCGGTCGTCGATCGGAACGCAAAGATCGTCACCTCGGCAATCACCAGCCTCGACATTCACGATATCGCGCGCGCGTCGCGAACCTACGACGTGCGTGGCGTGTTCATCGTCCATCCGATTCCCGAGCAGCGGAAATTCGCGGCGAGCGTGATCGATCATTGGCGTTTCGACTTCGGCCGGACCCACGATTCGCGCCGGCGCGAGGCGCTCGAGCGCGTGCAAATCGTCGCGCAGCTCGACGACGCGATCGCCGCGGCAACGCGAATCTCCGGCGCACGCCCGCTCGTCGTGCACACCTCCGCGCGCAGCGAGGGCGGTACCAGCTACGCCGATTTGCGCAAGCGGCTGGAGGCTCCGGATGCGCCGCCGATGATGATCCTGCTCGGGACCGGATTTGGAATGTCGCCCGAGGTCGCCGAACGCGCCGACGTCGTGCTTGCGCCCATTGTTGGCCCCGGCGACTACAACCATCTGTCAGTGCGCTCCGCTGCGGGAATCATCCTCGACCGCCTTCGCGGCAAGTGACGCGGTTACCCCGCACCCATTGAGTGGCCGCGCGCATTTCGGTAGGTTTAGGGGCTCGACTCGAGGTCTTTCTTCCCATGAATACCGTTATCCAGAAGCTCGAAGAGCGGGGCCTGCGCAAGGACCTGCCGGAATTCCGCGTGGGCGACTCAGTCCGCGTTCACGTCAAGGTCGTCGAAGGCGAAAAAGAGCGCATCCAATCCTTCGAAGGCATCGTGATCAAAATGAACCGGGGCGCCAACCGCGCAACCTTCACCGTCCGCAAAGTTTCATACGGGGTCGGNGTCGAGCGGATATTCCCGATGCATTCGCCGCGCATCGACAAGTTGCAGGTACTGACGCGAAACCGCGTGCGGCGCGCGCGTCTGTACTATCTGCGCAATCTGTCGGGCAAAGCGGCGCGACTCGACGTCGCGACCTGAGCGCCGGGCGGGTCCTCGATCAGCTGTCGATGGAGACCGCGGTCTTTTTGACAGAAACCCGCGTCATGCGGATGTTGCCGTCCAGGTAGGCGCCTTCAGATACCGTCAAGTTGCGCGTCTCGATATTGCCGAAGAACTTGGCGCGCGGCCCGAGCACCACGCGGTCGCATCCGACAACGTCTCCGCGCAACTCGCCCATTATGAGCAGCCGCGGCGCGAAGACCTTGCCCTCGATCATTCCATCTTCGCCGACCACCACCAACTCGACCGAGCGGACCTCGCCACGGAAGCGGCCCTCGATTCTGACCGGTTCATGAAAGATCAGCTTGCCCGAGACATTGACGTTGCGGCCTACCGCGACGCGCGTGCGCTGCTCGGCCCACGCCACGCCTGCATCCTGCGGTATCTGTGTTGAATCCATCCACTACGGGGCCGGGAATACGTGACATGCCACCGCGTGCCCGCCGCGCCCGGTTTCCAATTTCGGTTCGACGTTGCTGCAAACATCTTTCGCATATGGGCATCTTGGATGGAAGGCGCAGCCGGCGGGCGGATTGATCGGACTCGGCATTTCGCCGGGCAGTTTGATTCGCTCCGGCCTGTGGGCGGTGTCGATAGTCGGAATCGCCGAGAGCAGCGCGCGCGTGTAGGGATGCCGCGGGTTCAGGTAGATCTCGTCGCGCGATGCGATTTCGACAATCTTGCCGAGATACATGATCGCGACGCGATTGCTGATGTGCTCGACCACGCGCAGATCGTGCGCGATGAACAGGTAGGTGAGTTTCAGCTTCTCCTGCAGGTCCTGCAGCAGGTTGATTATTTGCGCCTGGATCGAGACGTCGAGCGCCGAGACCGGCTCGTCGAGCACCAGGAAACGCGGATTCACCGCGAGCGCCCGCGCGATCCCGATTCGCTGGCGCTGCCCGCCGGAGAACTCGTGGGGCAAACGATCCATCGCGTCAGCACTCATCCCGACCATCGCCAGCAGCTCGACGATTCGCCGCTCCTTTTCCGCCCCGCGCGCGAGTTTGTGAATCTCGATTCCTTCGCCGACGATCGACCTCACGCGCATCCGCGGATTCAACGACGCGTACGGATCCTGGAAGACCAGCTGCATCTGGCGGCGCAGCGCCCGAAGTTCCGCGCGGCCCAGCGTCGAGAGATCGCGGCCGTCGAAATAGACGGCGCCTTCGGTCGGCTCGAGGAGCTTCAGAATCAGCCGCCCAAGCGTCGATTTGCCCGAGCCCGACTCTCCGACCAATCCCAGGGTCTCGCCGGGCTCAATCTCCAGATTGACGCCGGCCACCGCTTTTATCGAGAGTTTTGTTCCACCGATAATCCCCGTCGATCCCGCCGGGAACTCCTTGCTCAGATGCTCGACGCGAACCAGCGGCGCGCCGAAAGCGGTTGCGGCTGTATTACCGATGGGCGCAGCGGGATTAGGCGCGGATGCAGGCGACATAATGGTTTGGGCCCCTGTTTTCCAGCGGCGGCTCAGCCGCGGAGCATTGCGGAATTGCGCGCGGGCATCGCGGATGAAACCTGCAGCCCGCCGGTGGATTCAGCGCGCTCGGAATCGAACCGGGAATCGCCTGCAAGCGCCGGCGCCGGCTGGCGTCCATGCCGGGAATCGATTCGAGCAATCCGCGCGTGTACGGGTTGAGCGGATTTCGAAACAGCTCCGCAGTCGGCGCCTGCTCCATCACGCGCGCCGCGTAAAGAATCGTCACGTCGTCGGCATACTCGGAGACGATTCCGAGATCGTGCGTAACCAGTATCACGGCGAGGCCGAGCCGCACCTGCAACTCGCCAATCAGATCGAGAATCTGCGCCTGTATCGTGACGTCGAGCGCGGTGGTCGGCTCGTCGGCGATCAGCAGACGGGGATTGCACGACAGCGCCATCGCGATCATCACGCGCTGGCGCATCCCGCCGGACAACTGATGCGGATAGTCGTCGATGCGCCGCTCGGGGTCGGCAATCCCAACCATCCTGAGCGCCTCGATGGTGCGATTGCGGGTCTCGGCGCGATTGGTGTGCTGATGAAGGCGGACGGCCTCGCCAATCTGGCTGCCGATGGTGAAGACGGGATTCAGAGAGGTCATCGGCTCTTGAAAGATCATCGCGATCCGCGCGCCGCGAACATGGCGCATCTCGGGTTCGCTGAGCTTTAGCAGGTCCTGATCCTCGAAGATAATTTCGCCGCCGACGATTCGCGCCGACTCCGGCAGCAGGCGCATGATCGAGAGCATGCTCGCCGTCTTGCCCGATCCCGACTCACCAACCACCCCCAACAGCTTTCCCGGCGCGACGAAAAAACTCACGCCGTCCACCGCGCGCACTTCTCCCGCGTCGGTGAAGAACGAGGTGCGCAGCGATTTGACTTCGAGCAGCGGTTTCACGTGACGTTCAGCGTATCATCGCCCCGCCGC
>JGI20177J14857_1000049_pt1 | contig 30009 bp, 25 predicted proteins | sample NGESurdeep072012_6_FD_14857 | JGI IMG/M metagenome (IMG submission 14857) | reverse complement strand
GAGGAATCCGGGGCTGACGCCGAGCCGGCATTGCGCGAAAATGGGAAGAAGTCGCCAAGCTATACCCGCGAGCTGCTCGTCGACCGCAATCTACGTCTCAAGAAAATCGGGGAAGAAAGCGCCGAGCTCGTTACAACGTGCGCCGACGGAGACGCCGCTCGTTCCACCGAAGAGGCGGCGGATCTGATCTACCACGTGGGAGTGGCGCTGGAGGCAGTCGGAAGCTCGCTCGATGACGTCGCGCGAGTCCTGCTCGAGCGGTCCCTCAAAAAGTGAGGAAAACATCGCCGCCGGGGAGCGGGCAGCAGCGCTGTTTTTTGAGAAGGCATGGCGTAATCTTGACCGAGTACGAATAATTGAGAGAAGCGATCAAAGAAATCATGATCACAGAAGCCCGATGACTCCGAAAACCCTGGTCGACAAAATCTGGGATGCCCACCCCGGCGACTGATTTGAGATCCCGATTGCGGCGCCGCCGACCCTGAAAACGGTGACATTCACCCCGAAAGAACAGTCACTAAAGGAGGCCACAGAGCAGGGAGGAGCAGCTGATTCGAGGGTTCGCGGCAGTGTGGGCGGGAGTGTTTCTGGCGTCAGGGGTGATCCCCTGCGCGGTTGCGGCGCAATCCGCCAGCGATCGTGCGGCGTGGGACGCACTTATCCTGTCGCCCGTCGGGGCATTGGCTCCCCTCGCACACGAGGCGGGCGACGACGATTCGCGTCAGGGCAATGTGTGGATGCGGTACGAGCGCTGGAGATACGACGTGCACGACGCGATTCACAACAACACCGGTGTTACGGTGTTCCAGCAACTCCCCTTCGCGAGCAGCGAGCTGTCAATCACGGGAGCGTACCTTACGCTTTCGTGCGCCGCCTGCCCTTCGTGGGTTTCGGGTGGCGCTAGTCTGCAATCGACACTCTGGCAGCACGGCGACGTCGATGAGCCTTCCGGCAGCGTCGGACTCCGCGTCGATGTGGGAGGCGCTCATTATCGCGGTGAGTCTCAAACCACCGCCGCTTCCGTCGCGTCCGCCGTCGTGTTTGGTGTCGGCCGGCCGTTCATCGCGCAATCGCATCTCTCCGCGGCGATCTCACCGGGAATCGGGTTTGGACGGATCGCGCTCTTTGACGGAATCCACAGCGGAACCAGACCCACTCTCGGTGCGGCGCTCGCGTGGACTCACTCATCCGGGGTCGCTGTCAACCTGAGTATGCAGAGAATCGTGATAGCGGGTGGGCCCAGGCAGCTTGGTGTTGCGGTGGGCTGGACCAGGCAGTAAGCATCCGAGGGGGCGATCCGAGTGTCTCTCTCGATCTCCTGGAAAGCGGAATGTCTTTGGCAGCGAGATTCACCGTGAGCCTCGCTGCCAAACTCCTTCCGACGCGCTGCTCGATGATAGTGACCGTTGCCGAGCTGACATTCGACGTGAAGATCGTCTTCGGGTTTGGGAACTAAAGAGCGCCGACCCATGTTGGCGCCGGCGCTCTTTTCAACCGTCAATCTGTAAGCGGGAAAACTATCTCTTGCTTCCCGGTGTAACCGGGCGCGGCGGCGTAACCCCGGGACGGTTCATTGCACCAACCGTCGCCGGGCGATGCGCCAGGCCGCCTTCCTTATTGGCTGTCGCCGGACGCTTCTCACTCGCCGTTGCATTCGCCTCGGCGGTGAGCTGTCTGTCGGTCGCCTTCTGCATTAGTCGCGTGTGAACGCGCGCCAGTGCAGCGTCGGACTTGAGTCCGCGATCCATCAGGCTTCCCGTGACGTAGAGCGGAACAGCGAGCGACCGCCCACTCGGGGCCGTTTGTGCGAAGTCGCTGACCTTGGAGCCATCGACACCGCGGCCAATCAGCTTGCTACCGGCAACGACTTCGTCGTTGGTAGGCTTGCGGCCATTCTTCTCGAGTGCTCCCTTCGCCCGCTTCATGTTGTCGGCGCTTCTATCGATTGATTTCTCGACATCAGCGGGCTTCGCACCAGTGCGCGCGAGACGCAGCGCCTGTTGCTCGAGCGCCGCCGCAGGGAGAGAGTGCGAGCGCGCATCCGCGATCGTCGCAAGAACGTGTTCGGCGACTTTCGTGGGTAGCACTTTGCGCAGTGTGGCGGAGGGATCGTTAGCGGTCTGAGCCGATGCCGCCGAGGCGAACATCAGGGTGACCGCGATAAGTAGGCGGTTCATTGTCAGTCTCCAGTGTGGTAGGCCGGCATTGCGGCCATCAGAGAGGGAGACTTCAGGATGCCTTCTGAAAGTCACATTTCAGTATTCTCGAACAGAGAATTGTCTTGACCGTCAAGCGAGGGGGCGCAATTGTACCTCTAACCGGAGATCACCATGAGACGCCGACTGCAATCGTGCTGCTACCCAGCTTCCCTCTGGCTTTCGATTCTCATTCTGAGCCCGGGTGTGCTCACCGCGCAGCGAGACGCTCGACAGGATTTCTCGCCGCGCTTCGCCGCGCTCGCCACGGCGACGGCACTCAGTGATAGTGCGAAGCTCCATAGCCTGTTCGATCTCGATTGGGAGTACAACAACGTCGTCTACCCGGAGGCAGCGACGTACGTCGGCTATCCCGGACAGAACGATCGCTGGACCGATCTTTCATTTGCCGCAATCAACCGGCGTCGAGCAGATGTGAACAGTGAGCTTAAGGTTGTGCGCGCAATCAACCGGGGCCGATTGAACACTCCGGACCAATTGAGCTACGATATTTTCAAGAGGGGTGTCGAGGAAACGATTGAAGGAACGCGATTCCCGGGAGATCTCCTCCAGCTCACGCAGCAGCAGGGCCCGCAGTACTCCGCCTCGACCATTAACGCGATGTCTGCGGCTTCGGTCAAGGATTACACCGACATCATCGCCCGATTGCGCGCGCTGCCAGCCCTCGTCGACCAAACGATTGCCTTGCTGGACAGCGGTGTAAAACGCGGCATAACACCACCGCGCATCACGCTGAGAGATGTTCCCGCGCAGGTCGGGAACCTGGTTCCCGAAGATCCGCTAAAGAGTCCGCTGCTGGCTCCTTTTGCCAGCTTCCCCGTTGGAATCGCCGAGAGCGACAGAGCGCGCCTTCGCGCCGATGCGGTGCGCGCTTACAACGCGCAGGACCGGCCGGCGTTCCAGCGGCTGCAGAGCTATCTCACCAATACCTATCTCCCGCGCTCGCGAGAGAGCATCGGGATGAGCGCGCTACCCGACGGCGCGGCGTGGTACGCGTACAACATTAGAGTTCAAACGACCACTACACGCACTCCGCAGCAAATCCATGATCTGGGTCTGGCGGAGGTGAAGCGCATCCGCGCTCAGATGGACAGCCTCATTCGTTCGACGGGATTCAGCGGTGATTTCGCCGCCTTCACCAACATGCTCCGCACCGACCCGAAGTTCTTCTACTCGGATTCGGCCGCTCTCGTCCGGGCGTATCGTGACATCACCAAGCGGATCGATCCGGAGCTGCCAAAACTGTTTGGCAAGTTGCCACGCCTTACTTACGGAGTCTCGACGATTCCGTCCTACGCTGCGCCATCCCAGACTGCCGCTTACTATCAGGGCGGCTCCCCTGAGGCGCATCGGGCCGGCCAGTTCTTCGTCAACACCTACAAGCTCGACAGCCGACCGACGTGGGAGATGGAAGTCCTCACGGCGCACGAAGCGGTACCAGGTCATCATCTTCAGATAGCAATCCAGGAGGAGCTCGAGGGGATCCCCGAATTCCGGCGGTACGGTGGATACACGGCCTTTGTCGAAGGATGGGCTCTCTACTCCGAGAGCCTCGGCCCCGAGCTGGGACTATACAAGGATCCGTACTCCAAGTTCGGACAGCTCACCTACGAGATATGGCGCGCGATCCGGCTGGTGATCGACACTGGAATCCATTCCTTCGGCTGGTCGCGCCAGCAGGCGATCGATTATTTCACGGCCAACAGCGCTAAGACCGCGCAGGACATCACGCAGGAAGTCGATCGCTACATCGTGGATCCGGCGCAGGCCCTGGCGTACAAGAGCGGGGAGCTGGAGATCAAGGCGCTCCGGAAATACGCGGAGCAGGAGCTCGGACCCAAGTTCGACATTCGCGCCTTCCACGATCAGATCCTGAGCCAGGGGGCTCTCCCACTCGACGTCCTCGACCCGCGAATTCGCGCCTGGGTCGCCGTGGTGAAAAGAGGGAACTGAAGACTACCGGCTGTAGGCGAAACAACTAACGGAAGACTACCTGCCGGGCCCTGTCACCTGCTGCAAGTTCGACCCGTCGGTGTTGACGGTCCAAATCTCCATCCGTCCGCTGCGGTTGCTCTGGAACGCGACTCGCCTCCCATCGGAAAACCAGCTCGGCGTCTCGTCGAGAAAAGCCTCAGTGTGGGGAGCAATCTCCCGGGCGCCGGTGGTTTGCAAGTTGACGAGCCACAGGGTGGACTTGCCTTTGGGTGAATTCGCGTTGGCCTGAAATGCCAGCTGATGACTGTCGGGATGCCACGCCGGCATTTGTGCCCGTCCTTCCTCGGGCGTAAGGTGCGTCACCTGGTGCGGGTTCGATCCGTCCTCGTTCATGACCCACACACTCATGCCGCTTTTCTTGCTCACCGTGTATGCCAGCTCGCGACCATTCGGCGACCACACCCCGCGCCAAACCGTCAGCGAGTCATCAGTCACTTGTCGACCCCCGCGGCCCTGCCCATCGGTAAGCACCAGGTGCGAAGCAGTCCAGGGACCGACGTCGTAAACGACCCTGGTCCGCGCCGGTGAGAGCTGCGGCCCGCGGCCGGTGAACGCCCCGATCGTGCGCTCGCGCGAGCTGTCCGGCCAGAGCTCGTACAGCCAGCTCGTATCCCGAATCATCACGCTGTAGAAGATCGATTTGCCATCAGGTGCCCACTGCCCGCTCACGTCGCCGTCGCGGTTGGTGAGTTGCCTCTCACCGGTCCCGTCCGCGGAAATGATCCAGAGCTGCGTTTTCCCGGTCCGATTCGATTCGAAAAGGATTCGCGGGGCAGAGGGGGAAACGAGGGGGAACCCGCCGTTCACGGGCGCCGGCGCGCTCGTCTGCGCTCCAACCCTGATGGTGAGGATCGAGCATAGGGCGGCGAGAAGGAAACGAAGTCGAGGCATTGGTCGGCCGGATAGATAAAGATTGAGAAAGGCGCGAGCTAGATCGCACCCATATTGGTGCGAAATAGGCGCCACACGCAAAAGATCGCCAAAGCCGTCGCGATTCTGGTCGCCAAGGAAGAGTTACTCCCTACCTTTGGGAATACCTTTCAACCGGGAAAGTTTACGAAAATCGTGACAACGTAACCATTACTCCGGGGTTTCTCTGTCTTTCAAGGACCTGAAGACGAAGCTCACGAGATTGATCCTCGATCAGCGGCTGCTCCTCCTGATCTACGTCTCCGCGGCGCTCATCGTCACCATCCAGCGCGGGGTGTTCGGCTTCCCGAACGACTTTGCAATCTTCCGCGCCTCATTCTGGAATCTGCTCGCGAACAATGACCTGTACGTGCTGCGACTCGATCAGGCGCGCGACTACTTCAAGTATTCCCCCTCCTTCGCGCTGCTGTTTGCTCCATTCGCCGTCCTTCCATTCGTTGCCGGCCTCTTTTCCTGGAACGTGGTCAATGCGGTCGCGATCTTCTTTGCGCTGCGGCTGCTTCTGCCTCGCGAGCAGTGGGCCATCGCGCAGGCGCTCGTGTCTCTTCCTGCACTTCGCTCGATGCAGTCGTCCCAGAGCAACGCCCTCGTTGCCGCGCTCATCATCGTCGCCTTCGTGAGCTTCGAGCGCGGCTGGCTCTGGCGCGGCGCGATTGCGATCGCGCTCGGTACGGTGACCAAGATATTCCCGCTTGCGGCGCTCAGCTTCGCACTGCCCCGCCGCGATCGCGTGCGTGCTTTACTGATTACGGTCCTGAGTATGGCAATTCTGATTGCGCTTCCGCTGCTTGTAATCTCACCGGGCGCGCTTGCCGCTCAATACGAGTCCTGGAGCGTGCTCGAGCGCGTCGAAGCCGGGCTTGTCGGGTCGAGTGCGATGGAGCTTTTTCGCGACGCCGGCATTACCTGGCCTGCCTGGCCGGTGCAGTTGATCGGATGCGCAACCCTTCTCGCGGTGCTGATCCTGCGCATGCGCGATTGGAATGACAGGAAGCTGCGGCTGCAGTTCCTCGGCTTCGTAATGGTGTTCTGTGTCGTGTTCAACCACCGCGCGGAGCGTCAGTCCGCGGTGATCGCGCTGTGCGGAATGGTCATCTGGTACCTCGCGTTCCCACGCTCGGCGTGGCGAACCGCGTTGTTCGCGATTGTCTACTTCCTGGTTGCGGTGAGCGGCACGGAACTGGTGCCGGACGCGATCAAGCACATGCTCGCACCGGAAACACGACTCGCTCTTCCCCTGACGATCCTCTGGCTAGTGATGCTGGGCGAGCTGGCCCTCTTGCGGAACGATCGACGGCCGATCGCCGAAGCTGGTTAGCGTCACCCCGCAGCGAACCAACAGCTCTCGAAATTCGTGGGAACACAGCACCCTCAGCTCGGTCTCTCGCTCCAGCGTGTAGCTGTCTTGCTCAGCGAGCGAGGCATCAGCGTAGCCTGGGTGGGTCATGAGCTCCGTCGTTCCCGCTGGCAATTGCCGAATCAACGCGAACAGTCGCGTCGCGAAGAATCTCCCGCCCTGCAATGAAACGCCGACGAAATGATTCGCGCCATCGGCGGCGGCCGTCAGCCCTGACAGACGAGCGCAGATCAGAAGTCCCGCTTTCTTGATCGTAGCTCGCCAGTCGCGCGCGTTTACCGCCAACGGCTCGCAGGGGACNCGCACCTGGAAGACGCCTTTGGAGGCGGCGGCTCTAATGACCGCCGCGGAGATTGCCGGGTGAGCGTGAACGTGTCGATGACTGTCCAGGTGCGTCGGTGGGAATCCCGCCTCGATCATTCGATCGATCTGCGCCAGGCACTCGCGGGCTATATCCGACGCATCCAGAAGTCCGAGAGAAGCCCGAGCGACTAACACGGGCAGCGCGTAGAACTCGCCGGTACTGCGCCGTGTCAGCGACGGCGCGCCGGTGAGAGGGCGCCCGACAGTGAAATTCAGGTGAAGGCCGAGTGAGAGAGTAGGGCACGACTGCGCACGGTCGAGAGCGTCCACGAAGTCTGGCAGATTGACGATCATAGATGCGGAGGTAACCACCTCCGCTACCGCCGCCTCGATTATTCCGATGTTGACGCCGCGCGAGATTCCGAAGTCGTCGGCGTTGATGATGAGGCGTGTCGGACTAGGCGTAGATCCCACGCACACCATTTCGGCGGACGCGGACCAGATCCATCATCATCCGCGCCCCGTGCCTCGCAAACGAGATCGTGCTCGGCTCGTCGCTGTAGTAAAAGTGCACCGGCACCTGCTCGATCTTCAAGCCGTGCAGCCTCGCGACGAAGAGACATTCGAGGTCGAAGCCGAAACCGCTCAGCGTCTGACGTGAGAAGACTATCTGCGCCGCACGGGCGGAAAATCCTTTGAGTCCGGCCTGGGTGTCCAGAATGCCAGGCAGAAGGACCGCTTGTGCCAGCCGGTTGAAGAGCCGGCTCATCAAGTGACGGGTGTAGAGATAGTGAAAGAAGGTGGGACTCATCACGTAGCGTGATTCGGGCAGCACACGACACGCGATCGCCACGTCGCTGCCTGCTTCCAACGCCAGCAGGACCTTGGCGATCTGGGAGCTCGGATATGCCAGGTCGGAATCGACGAAAATCCGGTAGGCTCCGCTCGCGTGAAGCATCCCCCGCGCGACCGCGTGTCCCTTGCCCCGGTTTCTTTCGTTCCTCAGGACGACCGTCAACTCGTTGTCGTCCGCGAAATCGCCAGCGATTCGCGCCGTCGAGCGCTCGCTGCAGTCGTCGACGATGACTATCTCCGTTTGGAACTCCAGGCCCGTGCGAAACTCGCGCATGTGGGTGAGAGTCGCCGAAAGCTGGCGGCCACCGTTCCAGGTCGGGATGACGATGGACAAGAGTGGCGTGGCCGGTTTTGGCACCCCGGGGCGGTAGCGGTCGGGAACATGAGTTTCAACAAAAGCCATATGTTATCCGTATAAAAATGCTTCTTTTTTGGCGCAAGAGTGAGGCCCCGAGGATACTCCGAGTTTCTTATAGCATCATTACAGCCTCCGTTGGGCGACGAGCAGAATGTCCGCCAAGAAAGGCGGGCCGCAGGCCTCGGAGCGCACTGTAAAGCCGACGCTCTCGAGCAGGCTGGGGGTCCACCCGCGCGCTCCTCGGAAGCTCAACGTCGGGCCGGCTGACCGGGTAAAACCGACGCCTGTCGCGAGCCGCTCGTAGAGCCGATTCGCGGCAAGCCTGGTTCGCTACGGACTGTCCGTCATCCCCACCGCGTCGAGCATAAACGCGTAGCGGAACGCCCTCTCGCGCAGCACGTCGTACCGCCCCGAGCTCCCGCCATGCCCGCCCGCCATGTTGATCTTGATGTAAAGCGGATTCGAGTCGGTCTTCAGCGCCCGCAGCTTGGCGACCCACTTAGCCGGCTCCCAGTACCCAACCTGCGAATCGTTCAAGGATGTCGTCACGAGCAGCCAGGGGTACGCCTTCCGCGCGACGTTGTCGTAAGGCGAATAAGTCTTCATGTACGCGTACTGCTCGGCGATGTGTGGATCCCCCCACTGCTGCCACTCCTGCGCAGTAAGAGGAATCGAAGCATCCATCATCGTGTTGATGACGTCGACGAAGGGCACGTCCGCGACGACGGCGCGGAACAGATCGGGACGCATGTTGGTGATGGCGCCCATCAAGAGACCGCCGGCGCTGCCCCCGTTGGCGATCATCCTGTCCTTGCTCGTGTAGCTCTGCTTCTCGAGATAGTCAGCGACATCGATGTAATCGAAGAAAGTATTCTTCTTCTTCATCATCTTCCCGTCGTCGTACCACTGGCGACCCATCTCCTGCCCGCCGCGGATGTGCGCGATTGCGTAGCCGAAGCCACGGTCGACGAGGCTCAGCACCGACGAGTTGAAATTCGCTTCGGTCGTCGCGCCGTAGGACCCGTAGGCGTAGAGAAGCAGCGGGTGCGTTCCGTCCTGCTTCCAGCCGTTCTTGAGGACAATCATCGAAACGGGAACATGCGCGCCGTCGCGGGCGGTGACCATGAAGCGCCGCACTTCATAGCGCGATGCATCATAACCGGGCACCTCAACGCGCTTTTTCAGCTCGCGCTGCCTGGTCGCCATGTTGTAATCGAACGTGGACGGCGGCGTGATCATCGACGAGTACGAGAACCTGAGGGTCGGCGTATCGAACTCGGCGTTCTGCGTCGGGCTCACGGCGTACGCCGGCTCGGGGAAGGTGATGTAGTGGGTCGCGTTGGACTTGAGATCCACGACGCGAAGCCGGCGCAATCCACCCGAGCGCTCCACGACGACGACGTTGTTCTTGAACGGCTCGAGGAACTCGATGAAAACGGAATCGGTGTGGGGAATCCAGTCGACCCACTGGCCGGAGTTGACCGCGTTCGTCGGGATGCGCTGAACCTTGAAGTTCCGCGCGCCGTCGTTAGTGGTCATGAGGAAGAAGCCATCGATGTCATCGATCCCATACTCGACATTCGGTCGCCGCATGGCGATGACCTGCGGCATAGCGGTCGAGGTGGCGGTGGGAATCATGCGCCACTCGGACGACGTGAAGCCATCGTCCGAGATGTAGATGTACTTGCCGCTCTTGGAGCGGCTGACGCCGACGTTGTCGAGGACGTCGTCCTCCTGGAACACTTTGACGTCGCTCGACTTGGGCGTGCCGAGCACGTGCCGCCAGACCGCGTTGGATCGGCGGGCGGAATCGGCGGTCTGGTAGAAGAGAACGGTATCGTTGGCCCAAGCCACCGAGGGAACGACGGACGAGATCGAATCGCCGAGCAGGGCGCCGGTGCGGAGGTCTTTGACGTAGAGCGTGTAGACCCGGAGCGCGGTGGTGTCGTGCAGGTAGGCGAGCCGCGATGAGCCGGGACTCACCGCAAAGTCGCCGAGCTGCGAGAACTTCTTCCCGGCGGCGAGCGCGTTCTCGTCGATGATGACTTCTTCGGGCGCGTCGAGGCTGCCCTTTTTGCGGAGGCGGATGGGGTAGGACTTACCCTTCTCGGTGCGGTTGTAGTACCAGTAGCCGTGGTCGCGGAAGGGGACGGAGAGGTCGGTCTCCTTGATGCGGCCGAGCATCTCGTCGTAGAGGCGCTGCTGGAGCGCCTCGGTGTGCTTCATCCGCGCGGCGGTGTACGCGTTCTCCGCGTTGAGGTAAGAGATGACCTCGGGGTTGGTTTTCTCGCGGATCCAGAAGTAGTTGTCGGTGCGGATGTCGCCGTGGAGGGTGTCGATTCTGGCGATGACTTTGGCGCTCGGTGGGGTGAGGTCCTGGGCGGCGAGGCGTGTCGTCGAGCTCGAGGCCACTACTATAGGTATGGTGGCGACTGCGTGAACGAGGATGCGGAGACGGCGCATGGAGGCCTCTTATGGGAGGTCAGGGGAAGGGAAGCCGATCGTCCTGTTTTATCCCCGAGGATCGCGTGGTGTCAAGCCGTGGATTGTACGGGGTGCTCCGTGGTTCTAGATTGGAGGATCTGCCCTGCTCGGCAGAAAAATCTAAATCAATTCGAGGATGCGATTCGGAATCGCAGGACCACTGGCGCCTTAGTGAATTTACGCTCGCTTCTGCGTGCGCTCCTTGCCGCCAGCCCGGTGCTCTCCGCCGGAAGCCTTGTGCCCTGTGCTGGTGCGCAGGATTCTCAAAGGGATAGCGCCGTGACGACCCGTCCATGGCTGACGAAAGGTGACGCTGTGGTCGGCGCACTCGCCGTGTTGGCAACCGTGGCCGTAGCGCCTCTCGACGGCCGGACTGCCAGGGAACTGCAGGAGAAGCGCTTCCAGGGAAGCGACGATCTGCAACACACCGCGCGCGATCTCTCGTTCCTCGGCGGCCCAGGTCCATTTGTCATTGGCGCGGGTCTTTATGCAGCCGGCCGCATCACACGAATGCCTCGGCTGGCCGGTGCTGCGCTTCACATGACGGAAGCGGTTCTCCTTGCAGCCAGCATTACGGGTATGGGCAAGGGGATCTCCGGTCGAGCCCTCCCGTCCGTGAACGATAGTAACCCGGAGAACTTTCAGTTCGGACGCGGCTTTCATGATGGGAATGGACCATTCGTGTCGTTCCCATCGGGGCATGCCGCTGCGAGCTTCGCGATGGCCGCGGCACTCACGAGCGAAGCCGACCAGTGGCATCCGGGATTGGCTCGCATCATCGGTCCTTTCGCGTACGGGGGCGCGGGGCTCGTCGGGCTTGCCCGCATGTACCAAAACGTCCATTGGGCGAGCGATCTTCCCCTGGCGGCAGCAATTGGAACCTGGAGCGGCCTCACTGTAGTTGCTCGATCGCATCCGCACGCCCGGCAATCGGGCGTACAGACCGGCGGCCTTCCCACTGCGCTAGTCGAGATGCTGCGCTCGACGACGGTCGTGCCCGTCGCGGGTCGCGGTGCAGCACTAACGTGGTCTATACCGCTAGAGCTGGGTAGCCGCTCTCCTGGACCGTAACCGATCGTCCGCGCTGCGGGACTGCGCGCTGATCGCCGCCCTCGCAGCATTCAGTTTCATCCCCTGGCTGGGACGACTGCATCTTTTTGACTGGGACGAAATCAATTTCGCCGAGGGTGCGCGTGAGATGCTCGTCACGGGTGACTATCGAAGCGTGCAGATCGGATTCCAACCGTTCGCCGAGAAGCCGCCGCTCTTCATGTGGGTTCAGGCGTTGTCGATGCGGATCTTTGGCGTTGGGGAATTCGCCGCGCGGCTCCCGAATGCCATGGTGGGGATCATCACGCTGGTCGGCATCTATATAGTAGGGCGGCAGCTATTTGATCGCCGCTTTGCCCTCTGGTGGGCGCTGGCGTTTGGCGGCTCACTGCTGCCGAATCTGTACTTCCGCTCCGGGATCATCGACCCGCTCTTCAATCTCCTGATCTTTACGGGAATTGTTGCGCTCTTCGCGTTTCAGCGGCGTCGGCAATTGGTCTTGCTTGTTGTTGCGGGTATCAGCATTGGACTGGCTGTCCTGACCAAGGGGCCTGTCGGGCTTTTGCTCCCGGGTCTCACGTGGATGGCGTTCTGGGCAGTGCGGAGAAAAAGCATGGCCATGCCGATAGTTCCCATGTTCATCTGGGTGACTATCGCAGTCATCGTCGCGGCACCGTGGTACGTTCTCGCCGGGCAACAGGGAGCTGGCGTAGGCACGGGCAATTTCGTCGGTGCCTTCGTCGCGCGTCAACTCGAGCTCCTTCGCACNGGCGTGGCTGGGCACANTGGCCCATGGTACTTCCACTTCGTCGTGCTCGCACTGGGATGCTTTCCGGCGTCCGTATTTGCGGTCTCGGCATTGGGCAGGAGCGCGGGCGACTCGCCGGCACAGCGTGACTTCCGACTCTGGATGATCTCGCTGCTGATCATCGTGTTAGTGGTGTTCTCTCTGGTACAGACGAAGATCGTCCACTACTCATCGCTCGCGTACTTTCCCATCACCTTTCTCGCCGCGCAGGCGCTCACCGATGTTGAAAAGACGTGGTGGCCGCGCTACTGGAGTATTGCCGGCGGCGGGATCGGGCTCATTTGGGCCGCTGTGTTTCTAGCGCTACCCGTCGTCGGGCTCATGATCGGGCATAACCAGCTGGATCTGGTGCGCGTGGTGCGCGACCCACTCGTTCGCGCTACACTCGCGGCTCGGGTCGGGTGGTCTCCCGCGGATCTCGTTGTCGGCGGAACGTATTTGCTTGCGATCTGGTTGGCGCTCGCCACACTCAGGCGGAAGGATACAAAGCGATTCGCCGCCATCTTCTTCGTTGCGACGGCGAGTATCGTCCCGCTCGCGCTCGTCAGGATTGCGCCGAAGATCGAGCGATATACGCAAGCGACTCCAATCGCGTTCTACGAGTCTCTCCGCGGCTGCCAGTGTTATGTGGCCCCGCTCGGCTACAAGAGCTACGCGCACCTGTTCTACGCGCGGGTACCTCCCGAGCGCTCGGCGCGGGCAGCTCGAGTCGGAGGGGGGCCCGATCATTTCGAGGAATGGTTGCTAACCGGCCCGATTGACCGGCCAGCGTACTTCGTCAGCAAGATCGACAAGGCGGATCGTTGGCGCGGCCAGCCCGGGCTTCAGGCCATCGGCGAGCGGAATGGATTCGTCTTTTTCCGACGCGACCCGCCGGCGCTCATTCACACACAGGCTGATGTTGTCCCGGCGCAATAGTACGAGCGTTGCCGCCGTCGTCTTCGACGTCGACGGAACGCTCTATCGCCAGTCGACTCTGCTGCGCGCGATGCTGTTCCGTCTCGTGCGGGCATATGCACTCCACCCCGGTGAGGCGGCTGCGACTTTCCGGATCTTGTGGTCATACCGCGACGCGCTCAAACAGCTGCGAAATGAAGCTTCGCCAGGCGAATCGTTCGGGACGGACGACTCAAATGAAGCTTGGCCAAGCGATTCGTTCGGGACGCACGACTCAACCGAACAAGCCGGCGTGATGCTTGGAGAACGGCAACTGGAACTCGCGGCGCGTGGCTCGGGATATCCGGTCGCCGCGGTAAGGAGGACGGTGGAGCAATGGATGGAACAGTCTCCTTTGGATTTGATGTTAGCGGCGCGCCGGCCTGGCGTGGTGGAATGCCTGCAAACACTTCGTGGCGCCGGCGTCCGCATCGGTGCATTGTCCGACTATCCGGCGACCGCTAAACTGACCGCGATGGGTCTCTCGGCGCTTTTCGATGTGGTGGTGTGCGCACAGGACCGTGGTGTCGGGAGCCTGAAACCAAATCCGGCGGGACTTCGGATGGTACTGACACGACTCGACACACTAGCACGCCAGGCAGTGTACGTGGGTGACCGGCCCGAAATCGACGCACGCGCGGCCGGCGCCGCCGGAATGCGCTGTTACATCATCGATCGCGCGGGGGCACACGGTTCGGGGTGGACGGGAGTGCGCGACTACAGGGAGCTGGGGCGCCTGCTCGCCAACGATGCCGACTAGACAGTCGACCATCCGCGGTCTTTTTGAGATCGCGCGCGTGGATCACTGGTTCAAGAATGTGTTCGTGCTGCCCGGCGTGGTCGTTGCCCTGGGCTTTGCTCCCTTGAGTGCCGACGCCTCGGCGATCAGAACTTTTCTCATGCGGCTCGTCCTCGGGCTCGTGGCCGTATGCCTCGTCGCATCGAGCAATTACGTCCTCAATGAGGTGATGGACGCTCCGTTCGATCGGCATCATCCTGAAAAGAGCCAGCGTCCTGTACCGTCAGGCAGGGTGAATGTTCGGCTCGCGTACCTCGAGTGGTTGGTGCTCGCTGCAATCGGAATTGGTATGGGCGCTTTACTATCACGAGGGCTCGGCCTGGCACTCGCCGCACTCTGGGCGATGGGCTGCGTCTACAACGTTCCCCCGATCCGCAGCAAAGATGTTCCGTACATCGATGTCCTCTCGGAGGCGGTGAACAATCCGCTCAGGATGCTGGTGGGCTGGTACATCGTGAGCCCGGGCGGGCTCGCGCCAGTTTCCCTTCTCGTGAGCTACTGGATGGTTGGCTGTTACTTCATGGCCATCAAGCGCTTCGCCGAGTACCGCCACATTGGTGATCGTAGCCGAGCGATAGCATATCGCCGCTCGTTTGCGGGGATCACAGAGGAGCGCCTGCTCATCTCGATCGTGTTTTACGCGTCCGCTGCGATGCTCTTTTTCGGTGCCTTCGCCATGCGGTATCGAATTGAGCTTATCGTGTCGTTCCCGTTGATAGCGCTCGTGATGGCGATCTACCTCGCCGTCGGATTTCGCCCGGATAGCGCCGCGCAGCGGCCGGAGGGGCTGTATCGGGAACCGGCGCTCATGGCGGCGGTCGTGGCGTGCACGGTTCTGGTGGCGATACTCTTATTCACGGATCTTCCCAGCGTGAGTCGTGTGTTCGTGCCCACGCTGCCCAAGGCACCCAATGCTTCTGTTCGACCGGCGATCTCCCCCAGCGTGTTACCGTGAGCGGACTCCAGGCGAATAGCTGGTGAGATAGAGATTGAGGGAGCCGAAGGAAAGGCCCGATTTCAGCATCAGCATCATGTGGGTGCTGTCGTCGGCGAGCCACACTTCCGCGTGTCCTTTCTCTGAGAAGATCCCGGCTGTCTTGATCTGCGGCTGCACGACGATCGCGTTGAATGTTCCGGCTGGAACTGTCACCCGCTCTCGCCGAAGTACGTGAATGATGATGGGATTTCCTTCGGGCTGGAAATAGCGATCGAACTTATAGGTGTGGCCGACCTCGAGGGGAACGGTCCGCAGGAAATAGAGAAACGAAGCGTCGTCGAGCGGCTCGCGTACCGACGGGACCTCCGGTTTGTCGAGGCGCGCGTAGGTGGCCCGCTCGGGGTAGATCTCGTAGTCCCTGTCTGCGTGATACCGTCCTTCATTGATGTGCTGCACAAAGCGGAGGGAGGATAACGTCGCGGTATCGAACCAGCTCACAGTGCTATCGCGGACGCGGAAGAAGAGCGTTCCTCCCGAAATCGTGAAAATGGCGCGCCAGGCGGTGTGGCCACGTATTGTGTCGGTCCCCGCGAGCAGCATCGTCCCGTGTCCTACATGCAGCCGCCCAAAACTCACGTCGTACGAGAGACGTTCTCCAGCAGCGAAAGCGCCTTTATTGAGTGATACGACTCCTTCACCGGGCGCGGGCGCTGGGCGCGATTGTGCGGACATCGCGATCGCGGCGACAGTGCCCAGAAGCGGTGCCGAGAGAAAACGGGGGGCGTGTCTCAATCGAGGACGCAGTCTGAAATGCAGAGAAGAACGGAGGAAGATGGGCGCAGATCCAGTCTGCACGCCGGTGTTCGTGTTAAGTCAACCTAACGAGTGCGTTAGGCCAACTGAAGACTACCTGCCGTAACCGGTCTAGCGGTCCGCCATTCCCACCGCGTCGAGCATGAACGCATAACGAAAGGCGCGCTCACGGATTTAGAAGGAGTCGCCTTGCGAGGTTCGCCGGCGGCGTCGAACCGTAGAGGAGCGCGAGGAGGACCGGATAGGTCACGCTGGGTTTGCCCGTGAGTTTGTCTGGATCGATGACGTCGTGCGGGAGGCGCAACGAGTCCGGAAACTCGAACATCGACACGCGCCCACCGGTGGCCGACCACTGCGCTGCGAGCTCGTCGATTGCGTCGCGGCTTACAGTCCGGTCGTTCGCATTTACAAGAATGCGAATGTCGCGCGCAGCAGGCGCGCGTTTGTCCGCGGCACGCCGAACAGCCGCGCCCAATCGCAACATCTGTCCGACCGCGCGCGTGCTCCAGCCGAGTGTACGATCCGGGCGCAGGCTGTCAGGAGGATCGTTTTTCGAGTAGTTGGGGACTCGCAATGTGAGATTCATCATCGGAGTCGCCACGATGGAGGAGACGTGCGCAAGACCGAGTGTTGGAGCGACGATCACCGCCCGGTCGACCTCCGGTCGGAACTGNGCNGTCCACGCGGCCACGTCGCCGCCGAGACTGAGTCCGAGAACGACGACGGTATCGCCGAGACCGCTCGCAAGATCGATCGCGGCGTCACCGACATCGCGCAGCGCTTCAGCTGTCAGGCGCCCCAGGTCGTCGGCATCTGCTCCCCGGAGCGCGTGCTGGGGAAGTCTCGGGACGAACACGTTGTCACCACTGTCGTAGAGCGTGGCGGCGAGCTTACGAAATTGACGTGGCGAGTTTGTCAGGCCGTGGAACAGCACGAACGCTCGCGGCGTGCGCGTGCCGTGAACTAGGATGATCGACTCGCCACCCGTCACGGCCGCCGTATCGGCACGTCGAAACGCCTTCGCGAGCTGCATCGCTGCCGCGTAATCGCGCGCAGCCTTCGAGTGAGGCCCCAACGAGCGGACGCTCGTGGGGAGCGCCGTGGCCAAACCCAGATACAGCACTGCTGCCCGCCAGAGAACTCCGAAGGGACTGATGCGACTTCCCGGGATCGGATCCAGCAACCAATGCGAGCGAACCATTGGCGATGCCCCGCATGTGAGTTGAGGGTCCGTTCCTGCGGGCAATGTAGCACCTGACTCCGCCGAAGCCTCAGAGCAGGCCTCTTACGGGAGATCGGGGGAAGGGAAGCCGGTCGTCCTGTTTTATCCCGGCGGCTCGGCTGGTGTCAAGCCGCGCATTGAGGTGCCGGCTTGCGGGTTCTAAATTGCAGGTCTATGTCGAACAGAATTCTGCGCCCTCTGCTGGCGCCGGTACTTCTCCTTGCGGTCGCTTCCTGCACACCTGCGCCCCGCGCTCTCCCCACCGCGGCGCACGCGGACTCGACCGTCATCCGCCGCGATATCGAGTTCCTCGCCAGTGACCGACTCGAGGGCCGGCTCGCCGGTACACCGGGGAATGATTCCGCCGCGGCGTATCTAGCCAGACGCTACCGTTCGCTCGGCTTGACTGAGCTGGCGCCGGGTTACCTTCAGCCGTTCGATGCTCTCTCCGCGCAGGATGCGCACATGGGACGCACCCAGCCGCGCCCCACGCAGAACGTCGTCGCGCTGCTGCGCGGTCGAGATCCGGCGCTGCGCGATGAGTATATCGTCATCGGCGCGCACTTCGATCACCTGGGACGCTCGCCGATGTTCGCCATGGATCCAGAAGCCGGGGACGCGATCCGCAATGGAGCGGACGACAACGCATCCGGAACCGCTGCCGTGCTCGACCTCGCCCGATTGCTCAAGGCAAATCCGCCGCGCCGCTCCGTGATCTTCGTCAACTTCAGCGCGGAGGAGCTTGGAGTCCTCGGCTCCAGCTGGTTCGTGAACCATCCGCCCGTTCCGATAGAACGCATGGTCGCGATGCTCAACTTCGACATGGTCGGCCGGCTCAGAAACGACAAGCTGATCGTGTACGGAACTTCGACCGCCACCGAGCTGAAGGCCATCGTCGACAGCGCGAATGCCGTGGCGGGGAGCGCAATGTTCCGCATCAGCGGCGGCGGTGATGGATACGGGCCGTCCGACCAGTCTTCCTTCTACGCGAAGGACATCCCCGTTCTGCACTTCTTCACGGATCTGCACGAGGATTATCATCGCGCCACCGACGATGCTGACAAGATCAACGCGGGGGGCGAGGCGCGCGTGGTGGAGCTCGCGCTCCGCGTGGCGCGGGCAGTCGCCGACCGGCCGGCGCGGCTGACATTCGTGCATATCGCCGCCCCCGTGCGCACGGCTGTTTCCGAAGAGGGCAAGCAGACCTACCTCGGCACCGTACCTGACATGGGTGCCAGCGAAACCAAAGGACTCCTTCTCACCGGCGTGCGTGCCGGCAGTCCCGCCGATTTGGGCGGTCTCAAAGCCGGCGACGTGATTGTCGAATTGGGGGGTGTGGCGGTGAAGGATCTATACAGCTACAGCGACGCGCTCTATGCGCACAAGCCGGGTGATGTCGTGAAGATTGTGGTGCTGCGCGGCGGCGAGCGACTGGAGCTCTCCGTCACCCTGGGTAGACGCGGCGGAGGCTGACGCTTTCTCTACAGACACGCGACAGCGGCGTGCTGAGAATGAAATCCTTTCTATCAACTCCGGCTTGCGGGCCCGCGCCTGCTATCGAGCGAGCAACGACGCAGCGATAGCCGCCTGGCCAAAGCTGATGGCGCCGTCGTTCGGCCCGAGCTGGCGCGGCACGAGCACGCGCAGGCCGCGCGCCTCGAGGCGCCGGCGGACGCCGGCGAGGAGTCGCGCGTTCTGGAACGACCCTCCCCCTAGTGCCACGATATCGATGCCGGCGCCGTCCGCCACGGTGATGGCGACTGCGGCAGCCGCACGGACCAAGCTCTCGTGGAAGCGTGCCGCCAGGAGGCCAGCGTCGACGCCACGCTGGCGCTGCTCGCCGAGTGCGGCGAGCAGAGGAATGGGATCGAGCACGAGAGAGTCGCCGATCGCGCGCACCGGAAACGTCAATGGTTCGGCCGGCTGCGTGCCGGCGAGTGATTCAAGTTCCATCGCCGCCTGTCCTTCGTAGCTGGCGCGCTGCCGGAGGCCGAGAATGGCGGATGCGGCATCGAAGAGCCGTCCCATCGATGACGCGAGTGGTGCGTTGAGCCGCCGCTCGATCTGGCGCTCGGCAGTGGCTCGGTGGTCGGGCTCGACGTCGCGGAACGCCAACTCGAACGCGTCGGCGACGTCGGGCTCCAGTGACAGGTAGCCGAGCGCCACGCGCCACGGTTCGCGCGCCGCGAGGTCGCCGCCCGGGAGCGGCACATACCGCAAGTGAGCCGCGCGCCGATATCCGTTGAGGTCGGCGACCAATGTCTCGGCGCCCCACACGTGTCCGTCGTCGCCGAGCCCCGTGCCGTCGAACGCCAGCCCGACCACCAGCTTGGTGACCCCATGCTCAGCCGCCACGGCGGCGATGTGGGCGTGGTGGTGCTGCACCGCGATGGTTCTCGACAGCCCGAGCTCCTCGGCCAGGCGGGTCGAGAGGTAGCCGGGATGCAGGTCGCGCACGGCCACTTCCGGCGTGATGCGGAAGAGGTCCTGGTATCGCGCGAGAGCGGCGCGGAAGTGATCGAGACTCTCGATGCTGTCGAGGTCACCGATGTGCGGGCTCACGTGTGCTGCGCGGCCGCGGACAAGCGTGAACGTGTTCTTGAGGTGCGGGCCCACGGCGAGGAGCGGCCGCGGAGATGCAACGGGAAGCTTCAGCGCGAGTGGCGCGTATCCCCTGGCGCGGCGCATAAGAACCGGCACGCCGTCGACGACACGGGCGACCGAGTCGTCGACGCGCGAGAGGATCTCCCGGTCGTGGAGCAGGAACAGGTCCGCGATGTCGCGCAGGCGGATTCGCGCCTCGGCGTTCCCGATCGCGATTGGCTCTTCGCTAAGGTTGCCGCTGGTCATCACGAGCGGCCGGCCGACGGCATCCAGCAGGAGGTGGTGGAGCGGCGTGTACGCGAGCATCACGCCCACGCGGTCGAGCCCGGGCGAGACGGCTGGCGCGAGGCGCGAGCCGGCAGCTCTCTCCACCAGCACCACCGGACGCTCCGGGCCGGTGAGAAGATGGGCCTCCTGCGCGGAGACGGCACCGAGTGCGCGGGCCTCGCCGATGGTCCGGACCATCACCGCGAAGGGCTTGGCGTCGCGCTGCTTGCGTTCGCGGAGCCGGCGCACCACGATGTCGTTGGTCGCGTCGCATGCGAGATGGAATCCGCCGACACCGCGAATCGCGATGATCCGACCGATGCGCAACTCCGCGGCCGCGTCGCGGATGGCGGCGTCTCCTTCCGAGAGCGCGATGCCGTCCTCGCGCGCGAGCCAGACGCGGGGGCCGCACTCGGGGCAGGCCACGGTCTCGGCGTGGTGGCGACGGTCGGCCGGCGTGAGGTACTCGATCTTGCAGCGTGCGCAGAGCGGAAAGGCCGCCATCGAGGTGCGCTCGCGGTCATAGGGCAGCGAGCGGATGACCGTGTATCGCGGCCCGCAATTCGTGCACGTAATGAACGGGTGCCGAAAGCGGCGATCCGCGGGGTCGAACAGCTCGGCTTCGCACTCCGCGCAGATCGCGAGATCCGGCGTGACTGGGCGGATGCCTTCCGCGTCGGCGCTGGCGATGATCCGAAAGTCGTGCGCGCCGGCCGGCAATGCGGCGGCGAGCTCCAGGGCATCGATCCGCGCAACAGGCGGCGCCTCCGTTCGAAGCTCCTGCTGAAAAGCCTCGAGTTCCTCCGCCCCGCCCTCCACGTGAATCTCGACTGTTCCGGCGACGTTGCGCACCCAGCCGGTTAGCGCATGGCGCGCGGCCAGTCGGTATACAAACGGGCGAAAGCCCACGCCTTGCACCACGCCCGTCACGCGGAGCAACCGTGCGCCGATGGTCGGCGCCGCCGTCATCCGGACGTGCTGACCGGGCGAGCGGAATCGCGCAGGAAGTCGAACCATCCGCCGAGTCCCTCTCCAGTCAGGGCCGACACGCGGAGTACGTCGAGCGCCGGATTCACGGACAGCGCGTTGGCGACGGCGCGATCCATGTCGAAGGGAACGTGCGGCAGCAGGTCGGTCTTGGTCATAACCACGCGACGCGCGTTCTCGAACATTTTCGGGTACTTGAGCGGCTTGTCCTCGCCCTCGGTGACAGCGAACAGGACGATCATCTCCTTTTCGCCCAGGTCCCAGTTCGCCGGGCAGACGAGATTGCCGACGTTCTCGATGAAGAGCAGCCGCGTCCGCTCGAGCTCGATGGCGTTGATGGCGGTCATCACCTGCAGGGCGTCGAGGTGGCAGGCGCCACCGGTGACGACCGCGCTGACGAGGCGCGGGGTGTGCACGGCCAGCCGGTCGGCGTCGTTCTGCGTCTGCACGTCACCCGTGATGACAGCGATGTCCAGCTCCTCACCCAGGGCGCCGAGCGTGCGCTCGAGGAGCGTCGTCTTCCCCGCACCAGGCGACGAGACGAGGTTGATCGCCGTGACGCCATGGCGGGCAAGGCGCGCGCGCACCTGCGCCGCCAACTCGTCGTTGCGCGCCATCACGCGCTCGCGAACCTCAATCGTCCGGACGGCCATCATCGATCTCCAGGTATGCCACGCGCAGCACGTCGCCGCTGCAGCGCACGATGTGCGGCTTCGCTCCGGCGAAGGGCGGAGTGGCGAACACGGCTTCGAGGCAGAACTCGAGACTCGAGGGCTCGACGCCCGCGCTGTCGCCGACGTCGACGGCGACGGTCACGAGTTGCGGCGCCGCATCACCGAGTTTTTCTTCGGCGATCCGGCCGATTTCCATCGCGAGGCTCATCTCATGCACGACGCCGCCGGCTCGCGCGGCTCGCAGCGATGCCCCCATTGCACCAGGCGGGCGATCACGACGGCGACCGCGGTATCCACGGCGCGATCCACCGCCGGGCTGAGCTCGAGGCCCATCTGCACCGACTGCGGCTGCACGCCGATCGCGACCGTCTCCGCCGGAAGCTTGCCGCGCCACTCGGCGACCGCGAGGACGTCACGCAGGTCCACCTGATGCGGCGAAAGCTTGCGGGTGAGGTAAATCGGCAGCCGGTCCCGCTCGAGCACCACGACCTCACCGGGCGTGGCGCCGGCCGCGATGGCGTCAAGCAGCACCAGGCGTTCGGCGTCCTCGATGAGCGGGAGGAGGGACATTCCCCAGGTGCCACCGTCGGCCAACTCGACACCTTCCAGCGTCCACTCGTCGCGAAGGCGCGCCAGCGCCACGAGGCCGAAACCGTCATCACCCATCAGCGGATTCCCGAGACCGATCACCGCGCTGCCGTTCATGCCTCCTTCTTCGGATTTGGGTGCTCGGGCGTGGGCCACGGACTCGCCGGCACCTTGCTGATGTCGTAGTCCTCGTAGGGCTCGTCCGTGGAGATGTAGCGGCCGCCGGTGATGATCGACGACACCCTGCCTGCGCGGTCGACGTAGTCGGAGCGGATCGTGAAGTAGATGTGTATCAACGCGAAGATGATGAAGCCCCAGGTGAGCACATGGTGAACGAGCCGCACTACCTGGAGCCCGCCGAGCAGCGGCGGAACCCATGCAAAGGCGCGGAAGATGATTCCGCCCGGATTCGATTGTCCGTACATGGTGAACCCGGTCACGACCATTACAGCTGCCAGCAAGTAGAGAAGTGTGTACGCGTACTGCTGCAGGGGATCGTGCCCAACCAGACTCGGCTGCTTGTCCGGACGGAAGGTCAGGTACGCGTTCGCCGTTCGCATCGTGGTATGGAGGTTCTTCCGGGTCACGGGGAAGAGCGCCGGGAATCGCTCAAACCGATTGCCGGCGAAGAGCCAGTACACGCGCACGATGCCGGTCATGACGAACACTGCCGCGGCCGTGAAGTGGATGAAGCGCACGCGGCCCATGAGGAAGTGGGCACTCGCCTCTCCCGAAGTCATGAAGTACGGGCGACCGATATAGAACCCGGTCACGGTCAGCACGATGATGCACGCTCCCGCGATCCAGTGCATTGCACGAATCGGCGCGCTCCAAAGGTAAACCCAGGTGAAATTGCCCCGCTCGCGCCCGAGGGCGCGCCCGAGGCCGAACAACCTGGGCCGCCGTCCCGTTGCTGTTTCTCCGCGGGCGGTCATTGCACTTTCACCTCCACGACCTCCCTGCCCTCGGCGTCGAGGACGTGGACGCCGCACGCCATGCATGGATCGAAGGAATGAATGGTCCGAAGGATCTCGAGCGGTCGTTCGGGGTCCACGAGCGGGTGGTTGTCCTGGAGCGAAGCTTCATACGGACCCGCCTGTCCCTCCGCGTCACGCGGCGAGCAGTTCCAGGTCGACGGCACGACGCACTGGTAGCGAGCGATCTTGCCTGACTCGATCTGCACCCAGTGACCAAGGGCTCCGCGCGGCGCGTCGAGATAACCGTAGCCCTCGGCCTTCGTCGGCCACGACTGCGGATCCCACTTGTCCTTCGTGAACGTCGCCACGTCGCCGTTGCGAATGCGACCGTTCAGTTCTCCGAGCCACTGTTCCATCTTGCGTGCGAGCAGAACCGTTTCGATGCCGCGCGCGGCGGTCCGCCCAAGTGTGGAGAAGAGTACCTCGGGACCGACCTTCAGCTTGCCGAGGGTCTCGCCTACCATCGCCTGGACATCTTTGTGGCCGCTCGCGTATGCGACGAGCATCCGCGCCAGCGGCCCCACCTGCATCGCCCTCCCTTCGTACCGGGGCGCCTTCATCCACGTGTACTTGGTCTCGTCCTGCAGATACTTCCACGGCGGCTTGGGGCCGGTGTACTTCGGGGTCGTTTCCCCTTCGTAGGGATGCAGACCGACCGCGTCCCCCTTCTCATACTCGTACCACGAGCTGTGGATGAACTCGCGAACTTTCTTCGGGTCGTACTCGTGGACCTTCGTGAGATCCTTGTCGAGGATGATCCCGCGCGGAAAGTAGAGCGTGTCCAGGTCCCGCACGTCACCCTCGGGAAACTCCCCGCAGGCGAGGAAGTTGGGCACGCCGCCGCCAATCGCACCCCATTCCTTATAGAAGCCGGCGATGGCGACGAGGTCGGGCCAGTACACCTGCTCGACGAACGCGCGCGCCCGCGTGATCATGCCGGTGAGGTCGGTGATCCGTTCGGCGTTGATCGTAGATGCATTGTCGAGGTTGATCGCCGACGCCATGCCGCCCACCAGAAAGTTCGGGTGCGGGTTCTTGCCGCCGAACACGGTGTGAAGGCGAATCACGTCGCGCTGCCAGTCGAGCGCCTCGAGGTAGTGCGACACCGCGAGCAGGTTGACCTCGGGTGGCAGCTTGTACGCCGGGTGGCCCCAGTAGCCGTTCGTGAAGATACCGAGCTGGCCGGTGCCGACAAACTTCTTGAGCCGGGTCTGCACGGCCCGCAGTTCCGACTCGCCATTGTTGGGCCACGGCGACAGGGATTGCCCGATTTTCGCCGCGGCAGCAGGATCGGCCGAGAGCGCGCTCACCACGTCCACCCAGTCGAGCGCGTGCAGGTGGTAGAAGTGAATGACGTGATCCTGGATGAACTGCATCCCGTTCACGAGGTTCCGGATGGTGTTCGCGTTCGCCGGAATCTTGATGTTCAGGGCGTCCTCCACGGCGCGGCAACTAGCCACAGCGTGAACGACGGTGCAGACACCGCAAATGCGCTGTGTGAATGCCCACGCGTCGCGCGGATCGCGCCCCTGCATGATGATCTCGATGCCGCGAAACTGCGTCGACGACGCCCACGCCTTGGCGATCTTCCCGTTCTCGGACTGCGCCTCGATGCGCAGGTGGCCCTCGATGCGGGTGATCGGATCTACGACAACCCTGGTTCTAGCCATCGTCATTCTCCGTTTCGGTCCCGGTCTCCGGCACCTGGTGGGTCGCTTTGCGGCGCCTGATCTGCGTGTATACGGTGGCGGCTGCGTGCGTCGCGATGCCGGCGGCCGCGCCAATGGCGAGCGCGGCGCCGATAGTGTCGACGCGCTGTTCCACCGGGAATCCGCCCACATTCGGGAGGCGTCCGTAGAAGGGCGTCATCGTGTCCCAAAAGTTCGGCTCGGTGCAGCCGATGCAGGGATGGCCGGCGCCGATGGGCCAGCTCGTGCGCGTATTCCACTGGAAGATCGGGCACGGCGAGAACGTCTCCGGACCTTTGCACCCCACGGAGTACAGGCACCATCCCTTGCGTGCGGACTCGTCGTCGAACGACTCGACGAACTGTCCTGCGTCGAAATGTGCGCGGCGCGAGCACTGGTCATGGATGCGCTTGCCGTAGGCGAAGAGCGGCCGCCCCTCGCGATCCACGGACGGCAGGCGCCCGAACGTCAGGTAGTGCACGACGGTCGCGGTGACCGTATCCCCGATTGGTGGACAGCCCGCGATGTTCACGATCGGCCGGTTCTTGATGATGTCACGCACGCCCACCGCGCCCGTCGGGTTGGGGCGCGCCGCCTGCACGCTACCCCAGTGCGCGCACGCGCCGACGGCAAGGATCGCGGCGGCGCCCTCGGCGGCTTCCTTCACCAGATCTTCAGCGGTGCGTCCACCGACCATCGTGTAGATGCCGCCCTCTTTCGTGGGGATCGACCCAGTCACCACGAGCACGTACTTCCCCTTGTTGGCGGCCATCGCACTCTGCTTGGCCCGCTCGACAGCTTCACCCGCGCCTGCCATGAGCGTGTGATTGTAGTCGAGCGATACGACGTCGAGGAGAAGGTCGCCGATGGTCGGGTTGGCGGTGCGGAGCACGCTCTCGACGCAGCCGGTACACTCCTGCAGCTGCAGCCAGATGACGCTCGGCCGCTTCACCGCTTCGAGCGCCTTGAGGACGCGCGGGCCGGCGGCGCTGCCGAGACCGAGTACGACAGCGATCTCAGTGCAGAACTTCACAAAATCGCGGCGCGAGATACCGCGCGACTCGAAATGCTGACCTAGGGTTTCGCCTTCGGTCCAAGCGTACGCGGAGGGAGTAATCATCGGAACCTCGGGATGGCGTGAGTCACCCTACGACACGATGTGCGACGCGACTGTCAGGAAAAGGAGGAATGCTCGTACAGGTTATCCGCACACCGCGAATCGCCCCGAATCCAGAGTGAAATGTTCCCCTAACAGATGCGGGGAAGCTGGTCCCCAGGCAGGAGGTCAACGATGCGTGTACCGCCGAGCGACGTGCGCAGGGCCACTACCCCGGGGTGACCGGCGATCACGCGGCCGATCTGGAGCGCTCCCGCGCCCAGTGGGTGCGAGCGCAGCGCCGCCAGCACACGCTCGGCGTCGCCGGCGGGGACGAAGGCGAGCAGGATGCCCTCGTTGGCTACATAAAGAGGATCGAGCCCTAGCACTTCGCACGCAGCGCGTACGTCGTCCGGCACGGGAAGCACGGTGTCGTCGATCTCGACACCGACTCCGGATGCTGCCGCAATCTCGTTGAGCGCGCTCGCCACGCCGCCGCGCGTTGGATCGCGCAGCACGTGCACGTCTACGCGCGCCGTGCGCAGGCGCTCGACGAGGCCGACAAGGCATGCACTGTCGCTGGTGATGGTCGTCTCGAACGCCAGCCCTTCACGCGCGGCCATGATCGCCATGCCATGGCGGCCGATGGCGCCGCTCACGATCACCACGTCGCCGGCCCGCGCGCGCTCCGGCGCCGGGCGGAATTGCGCGTCGGCCGCCCCGATGCCGGTGGTGTTGATGTAGAGACCATCGGCCTTGCCGCGCTCCACGACCTTCGTGTCACCGGCCACGACGGGCACCCCCGCCAAGCTCGCCGCATCCGCCATCGAGCGAACGACGCGGTCGAGGATGTCGAGATGGAGTCCCTCCTCGAGTACGAAGCCGGCCGCCAGGCACACGGGCCGCGCCCCCATCATTGCGATGTCGTTCAGCGTGCCGTGGACGGCAAGCGACCCGATGTCGCCTCCCGGGAACTCCAGCGGACTCACGACGAACGTATCGGTCGAGACTACGACCTCGACTCCCGCGACATTCACCACCGCGCCATCACCGAGTTGCGCCAGGGCCTCGTTGGCGAGCGCTGGAAGGAAGCGCTGGCGAAGCAGCGCCGCGCTCATCTTCCCGCCGGAGCCGTGACCCAGTTGCACGCGGTCGGAAGCATCGAGCGGCGCCGGGCAGGCGAGCGTGACCGAACTCACGGCCGTCACGACACCGCTCCTGCCGTCGCGGGGTCGCCGGACCCGCGATACTTCGCGAGATGGTAGTACGCCGCGCACGCACCCTCGGCGGATACCATCAGCGCGCCAAGTGGATGCTCGGGAGTGCAGCGGGTGCCGAACGCGGGGCATCGCGGCGGCTTGAGCTTTCCCGTGAGCACTTCGCCGGCGTGGCACTCGGCGGGTTCGTTTACGTGAAAGTCGCCCAGGCCGAACTTCAGCTCCGCGTCGAATGCGGCGAACTCCGGCCTGAGCCGCAGGCCGCTCATCGGGATCTCGCCGATGCCGCGCCACTTCCGGTCGGCGAGCTCGAAGACATCCTGCACGCGCTTGCGGGCCGCCGGCGTTCCCTCCCGCCGCACGGAGCGCACGTACTGGTTCTCCACGCTGTAGCGGCCGGCCTCGAGCTGCTGCACGGCCATCAGCATCCCCTCGAGAATATCGAGCGGCTCGAACCCCGTGACGACGATCGGGACGCGATATCGCATCGCGAGGGGCTCGTATTCCGTCCATCCCATCACCGCGCAGACGTGGCCGGCGGCGAGAAACCCCTGCACGCGGTTGTCCGGCGATTGCATGATCGCGCTGATCGCGGGCGGGACGGTGACGTGCGAGACGAGTACGGTGAAGTTCGGCACGCCGAGCTCGCGGGCCCGCCACACGGCCATCGCGTTCGCGGGGGCCGTGGTCTCGAACCCGACGGCGAAGAAGACCACTTCGCGATCCGGGTGGCGACGCGCGATCTCGAGCGCGTCGAGAGGCGAGTACACGACGCGCACGTTGCCGCCGCGCGCACGAACCTGTTGCAGGTCGCAGTCGCTGCCCGGCACACGCAGCATGTCACCGAACGAAGTGAAGATCACGTCGGGACGCGCGGCAAGCATGAGCGCCTTGTCGATCTGCTCGAGCGGGGTCACGCACACCGGGCAACCGGGTCCGTGGATCATCTCGATCGCGCCATCGAGCAGCTCGTCGAGTCCCTCCCGCACGATGGTATGCGTCTGGCCGCCGCACACTTCCATGAGCGTCCACGAGCGCGTGGCCGTGCGCTTGATCCGCTCGATCAGCGGGCGCGCGATCGTCGCGTCTCGGTACTCGGTGAGGTACTTCACGGTGCCCTGCTCCCGGGTGCGGGCGCAGCGGATTGTTCGGCGAGCGCCGCATCGGCCACCTCCCCAATCCAGTCGAGTTCGTCGAGCCGGCTCATCTCACGGAGCACTTCGAAGGTGCGGCGCGCCTCGGCTTCGTCGACCTTCGAGATCGCGAAGCCCACGTGCACGATCACGTAGTCACCCACGCCGGCGTCGGCCTGCACGTACGACAGGCACACCTCGCGCCGCACGCCGCCGAAGTCCACCACTCCCATGGGGAATCCGCCGTCGTCCCGAAGCTCGACAATCCTGCCGGGAATGCCCAGGCACATCGGACGCACTCCGTGTGATGATCATGCGAACCAGCTCGCGACGAGCCGATTTCCGGGCCCCCGCGCCGATCACGCCCAGACATATAGGACGCGCCGACAGTCAGCGCTCTCGGGCTTGACCTGATTGTTTGACAGGAATTCCCCTACACACGCCGCGCTGATCACCAAGCGCGCGCGCCGGGGCCTCGTTATGGTGAGTGGCTCACAGCCACAACGGACACCATTCAGAGTTGGATAGATATCTTATCGAAGCTGCACACCGGTTCCCGAGGCGGCGTAAACCAGGCAGGCGCCAGTAAGGATGTTCACAATGCGAACGACCCCAAATAAATCCGAAGCCGAGACGGCGCCCTCGAAGCCGGCAAACGCCACGCCCCCTGACATCGCCCCCGTGCCGATCCCCCGCGAAAACGGGGCGGATCATTCCACTCAACTATTGGAAAAGGCGCGTGCCGATACCGATACCGTCCTGAAGGAGCTTGGATCGCAACTGGACGGCCTGAGCGAGGCGGAAGCCGATTCCCGCCTGAAGCAGTTCGGGACGAACGAGATTGCCCGAGAGAAGCGTCAATCGGCCCTGATGCGCCTCTTGGGTAACATCAAAAATCCGTTGGTCCTTCTGCTCCTGGCGCTGGGCACAATCTCCTTTCTGACCGGCGACCTGCGGGCGACGGTGGTCATTTTCGTGATGGTCGTTCTGGGCGTGGTGTTGCGTTTCGTCCAGGAGATGCGTGCCGATAACGCGGCCGAGAAGCTCCAGGCGATGGTCAGCAACACGGCGACGGTGGTGCGAAGCGGCAAGGAAGGAGAAGTATCGCTCAAGATGCTGGTGCCTGGCGATATCGTCCGGCTGGCAGCCGGTGACATGGTGCCCGCCGACGTGCGCGTGCTTTCCGCCAAAGACTTGTTCCTGAATCAGGCGGCCCTCACCGGCGAAGCCCTGCCGGTGGAGAAAAAAGCCGCCCCGGCGCCGGCGAACGTTCAGAACCCGCTGGAACTTCCCAACATCTGCTTCCTGGGCTCCAACGTGGAGAGCGGATCCGCGACGGCCGTGGTCATCCATACCGGGGGCCGGACCTACTTCGGATCACTGGCCATCAGTATTGTCGCACAGCGCCAGCTAACCAGCTTCGACAAGGGAATCAACAAGTTCACCTGGTTGATGATCCGCTTCATCGCCGTGATGGTCCCGGCGGTTTTCCTCATCAACGGACTGAGCAAGCACAACTGGCTGGAAGCTTTCCTGTTTGCCCTGGCAGTGGCCGTCGGGCTGACCCCCGAGATGCTGCCCATGATCGTGACCGTCAACCTGTCCAAAGGCGCCCTGGCGATGGCGCGCAAGAAAGTGATCGTCAAACGCCTGAACGCCATCCAGAATTTCGGGGCGATGGACGTGCTGTGCACCGACAAGACCGGCACCCTCAC
>JGI20177J14857_1000040_pt1 | contig 32849 bp, 28 predicted proteins | sample NGESurdeep072012_6_FD_14857 | JGI IMG/M metagenome (IMG submission 14857) | reverse complement strand
AGCACCACGTCGTACATGCCCGAGGCGACATACAGATGCGCCAGATGAAACGCGGTCGAGGAGCTGGCGCAGGCATTTTCGCAGTTGACGATCGGGATGCCGCCGATGCCCATCTCGCGCAGCACGACTTGTCCGCGGATACATTCCTGGCCGGTGATGAGGCCCGCGGCTGCGTTTCCGACTACCGCCGCCTCAATCTGCTTTTGCTCGATTCCGGCGCTCGAAAGCGCGCCGTTTACCGCATCGCGCGCGAGAACTTTCATACTGGTGTCGAGGTACTTTCCGAACTTGATCATGCCGGCGCCGACTATCGAAACTTCACGCATGTGAGCGATCTCCTTGTTGATGGGCGGGCTATGCTCGCTTGGCATCGACGATAACCCACCCTCGCAGCAACGGGCAAGCCGTAAAATGTGTGGTAGATTTTGGAGGCATGAAAGGGTCCAACGTCTGGGCGATTCGACGGAGCTTGGCCGCATGAGTACTTCAGAAACGACGGAAAATTTCGCTTTCGATGCCACCCTCGGTTTGGTCCGCGCGGTTCGCGACCTGCGATGGGACCAGGCGCCGGAGGATGCGCGCGAGGTCGCACGCCACTGCCTCCTCGATTTCCTCGGCGTCGCAGTTGCCGGATCGCGTGAACCGCTGACCGAGATCCTCGTCAATGAGATCGTCAAGCCCGAAGGATCGTCCGAAGCCGGACTCATCGGGATGATGCAGCGCGCGTCGCGGCTGTCGGCGGCGCTGGTAAATGGGGCCGCGGCACATGCGCTCGATTTCGACGACACTCACACTGCCATGGGCGGTCATCCGTCGGCGCCGGTCATCCCTGCGGTGCTCGCGCTGGCCGACAGCGCGGGACTCAGCGGGCGCGAGGTGCTCGAAGCGCTGCTCATCGGCATCGAGCTGGAGTGCCGGCTGGGCGCATTGATGGGCCCGGATCACTACGCGATCGGATTTCACTCGACCGGCACCGTCGGAACTTTCGGCGCCGCCGCCGCATGCGCGCATCTGTTGCGGCTGGACGAGGATGGATGGCTGCGCGCACTGGGGCTGGCGGGTACGCAAGCCGCGGGGCTCAAGTCGGGTTTCGGAACGATGGCAAAGCCGCTGCACGCGGGGCGCGCCGCATCCAATGGATTGTTCAGCGCACTCGCCGCGCGCGGCGGCTACACTTCCAATCCGGAAATCATCGAGACCGCGCAGGGATTCGCCGCCACCCACGCCGGCGCAAAACCATCGCGTGAAGCGCTCGATCGATTCAAGGGACGCTTCCTGATTCGCGAGACGCTCTTCAAGTACCACGCCTCCTGCTATCTCACCCACGCGCCGATTAATGCGGCGCAACAGATTCGCGCCGAGCATCACCTCGATCCGAAATCCATCGATGAAGTCGAGGTGCGCGTTCATCCCGCGCTTTTCGGCGTGTGCAATATCCAGGAGCCGAAGACCGGCCTCGAGGGAAAATTCAGCTTGCGCGCGACGACTGCGATGGCGCTGCTCGGGGAAGATACCGGCAATCTCGAGACCTTCAGCGATGCAAGCGTGACCGAAGCGCGCTTGGTGTCCCTGCGGGATCGGATCCGTGTCGTGCGCGCCGAAAAGATTCCGTCCACGCACGCGACGGTCGTCGTCAAAAGTAACGGACGAATCTTTCAGGCAGAATCGGACTCGGGCCGGCCTGCCTCCAACCTGGTCGCGCAGCGGGAGAATCTGACCCGCAAATTCATGACGCTTACCGCTCCGATTCTCGGCCGCCGCCACGCCGATGCGCTGGCAAGTGCGGCTCTCAATGCGGATCAGCTCGCTTCCGCTTCAAAGCTGATCGAACTAACGCAGCCCTCAGACCGCTTCGGCGGCCCCGGTGGTATCAATGCCAAACACCAGCGAATTTGACGTGGTCATCATCGGAGGGGGCATCGCCGGCGCCTCGCTCGCGTACTTTCTGACCGAGCGCGGAGTGACCAACGTTGCGCTCCTGGAGCGNGAGAGCCAGCACGGCTATCACGCCACCGGCCGCAGNGCCGCAAGTCTCGTCGAGTTCGATCCGATCCCCGCGGTGCAGGGCCTCAAAGCAATGGGCGGGNAATTCCTGCGAAATCCTCCGNCCGGCTTCGCCGACAACGCCATACTGATTCCGACCCCGGTGATGATTCTGTTTCGCGCGCCCAACTTGCGCGAGTTCGAGCGCGCTGCTGCCGGACTGCGGCGCGACCGCGTGGCGTTCGAGTCGCTAAGTTGCGCGGAATCGAAGGCTCGGGTGCCCGCCCTCCTCCTCGAGGAACCGGAGCGCGCGCTGATGCTTACCGCCGGCGGCCGCATCGACGTACACGAACTTCTGACCAGCTATCTCCGTCACGCGCGCCGCCACGGCGCTGTCGTTCGCACCGGCAGCGAAGCGCGCGCGATAGTGGTTGAAAACGGCCGTTGCCGCGCGGTCGTGACCGACGCGGGTACCCTTCGCGCGCGGTGCGTCGTCAACGCAGCCGGCGCATGGGCCGGCCCCGTCGCGAGCCTCGCGGGTGCGATGCCGATACGGCTCGAACCCCGTCGCCGCACTATCGTCACCTTTGCTGCTGCGTCCGGCCTCGATGTGAGCGGATGGCCGTTCGTCATCAGCGAAAGCGATCAGATCTACTTCGCGCCCGAGTCGGGCGGCTTGATGCTGAGCCCGATGGATCAGGAACCGACCCTTCCATCCGACGCTCAGCCTGACGACGAGGTTATAGCCGCCGCGCTCGAGCGTCTGCGCGCGCTCGCGCCCGCGATTGTGCCGCGTACTTTGAAGCGCAAATGGGCCGGGCTTCGCACATTTTCACCCGACTCGGTTCCCGTCGTTGGCGCCGATCCTCGCGTCTCGCGATTTTTCTGGCTGGCAGGCCAGGCTGGCTTCGGAATCGAGAGCAGTCCCGCCATTGGCCAAATCGCCGCCGACCTTATCGTTGGCGGCGCGACCGGCAGATTCGATGCGTCCGTGCTGGCGCCCGCGCGTTTCGGCGCCGGCGGCTGACCAAATCTTTCTCTTGACTCCGTGAGCAATTACTCTAAGAGTAGATGCTCATGAAGTCGTACAGCCTGCCCGAGCTGGTAAGGGCTTCCGCCCTGCCCGTCGATACCATCCGCTATTATCAGAGCCTCGGCCTGCTCGACGGTCCCCGCCGTCGCGGCCGCACTGCGGTCTATAACGATTCACACCTCAAGCGGCTGCGGCTGATCCGCTCGATGTCCGCACGCGGGCTTCCGCTCAAGGTGGTCAAGACCCTCGTGAGCCACCCGAAGAAGGATGTCATCGATCGAGCGCTCGTCGCCGCAGTCAAGGAGAAGGCCGGCGAGGCGCGTTACACCAGCACCCAATTCGCGGATCGGCTCGGGATTCCAAAGGGACTGCTCGATCTGGTGGACAGCTCCGAACTGCGCGAGGCAGTCGCGGGCGAAGCTGGCGACAACCTTTATTCCGATGTTGACCTCGAGGCCGCGCGCGGTGTCATGCGTTTGCTCGAATACGGCTTGCCCATCACGCGCCTGCTCGAGGTCGCCGTTAAGCACCATCGTGCGACGGGGGATACGGTGGACGCGGCAATCGATCTTTTCAACGCCTATGTCCGCGGCAGGCAAAGCGAAGGTGATAGCGTCGAGGCGGTCGCCGACGCATTTCGCGAGATGCTGCCGATCGTAGTCTCNCTCGTCGCGCAACACTTCCATCGCTTGTTGGTCGGACGCGCGCTGGCGCGGATCAAGCAAAGCGGCGATGAGAAGGCTTTTCGGGTCGCGCAGCGCACGGCTGGAGAAGTCAGGCTTCGGCTCGCGAAGCGATGAATCCCCCCGAAGTGAGTGCCAAGGCGGCCGTCGTCAAGGCGATGTTCGACCGGATTGCCCCGCGTTACGACCTGATGAATCGCCTCATGACGTTGGGCATGGACCGGCGCTGGCGAAGGGATGCGGTCGAGGCGCTGGCGCTGCCGCGGGATTCTCGCGCGCTCGATTTGGCCTGTGGCAGCGGGGACTTCTGTGCCGACCTCGCAAGGGTTGGCGTCCGCGTCGTGGGCCTGGATTTCTCGGGCGAGATGCTGCGTGTGGCGCGAGTGAAACGCCGATCCGCGTGTTCCAACTTGATCCGCGCGGACGCACTCCGCCTCCCGCTGCGCGCTGGATCCTTCGATGCGGTCGTGTCGGGCTTTTCGCTCCGTAATTTCGCGAATTTGGAAGACCCGTTTCGCGAATGCTTCCGCATCCTGAAGACCGGCGGAAAGATCGCGCTGCTCGAAGTGGACACCCCCGCCTCGCCTCTGATCCGCGCCGGGCATCGCATCTACTTTCACAAGCTCGTGCCGCTCGTGGGCCGGCTCGTCGATCGCGACGCATACGCCTGGCTGCCGTCCTCCGTGAGTTACCTGCCCGACGAGGCGCACCTGATGGCGATGCTCACCGATGCGGGGTTTCGCGATCTCAATAAGCGCCGCCTTCTCGGCGGCGCTGTGCAGTTGATCACCGGACACCGATAACCGTGGAAAGTTGTGTGGCGATGTATCATCCGGGTGCGATTTTTTCCGAGACAGTTCCAGTCGATGAACCTGTCGATTTGCTCCGCGCGATCCGGCGCTCCGGCGCGGCTCCGCTCTTCTATTGGGAACGGCCCGACCACGGGCTGACTATCGCCGCGGCCGGCGCGGTTGCAGAGTTTCAAGCATCGGGCGCCGGCCGATTCCGGGATATCTCGGAGCGCGCCCGCGAGCTTCTATCCTCGGTAAATCCAGGTCGTAGCGGTGATCCGGGCGAGGGTCCGTTGATGGTCGGAGGCTTTGGCTTTTCCGATCGCGCCTGCGAGGCGCACGAATGGCGCGAGTTTCCACCCGCATGGATCTTCCTGCCGATGCTTTTGTGGGTTCGCCATGGCGCGCGATGCACCCTGACTATAGCCTGGGCAAAGGACGACAGGGATTCGGCCGATCGTATGCTCGCGCGAGCGCTCGAGGCCCCACACTCTTGCCATCGGTCTGCAAATCCGCCGCCGCTTTTGGACATCCGCCCATCAACAACGACACCACTCGAGCGCCGGGATTGGCGCGAGCGCGTCGAACGCGTCCGCTCGCAAATTCTTTGCGGCGCGCTGAAAAAGGTCGTGCTGTCCCGGCGCCTGGCGATCGAAACCGCTTCGCCGATCGATCCTGCGCGTTTCATCGATTCAGCGCGCGCCGCGCGCCCCTCATGCGTCAACTTCTTCGTCAGCGGAAACACTACCTCGTTCGTCGGTTCCACGCCTGAACAGTTGGTCAAGCTCGACGGAGAAACTGTCACGTCAAGTGCGCTGGCGGGTTCCGTGCCGCGCGGCGACGACCCTCAAGAAGATCGCGCGCTGGGCGATTCGCTGCTCAGTTCGGCGAAAAATCTCGAAGAGCACCAATATGTCGTCAATGCGCTCGCGGCGGCGCTGGAACCCGTGGCTTCACCGTTAAACGTTCCCGCGCGGCCGCGCCTGATGCTCTTGCCCGAGGCGCAGCATCTGTTCACGCGGGTCGAAGGCCGCTTGCGTGAATCTCGCAGCGTCATCGAACTGGTAGGACTGCTTCACCCGACCCCCGCCGTATGCGGCGTGCCGCGTGAAGCGGCCCGCGCAATCATCGAGCGCGAAGAACCGGAGCGCGGCTGGTACACAGGCGCCGTCGGTTGGATCGACGCCAAAGGCCAGGGAGAGTTCGCAGTCGCGCTGCGCGCAGGCGTTATCGACGGCAGNANGATGTACNTCTTCGGGGGCGCCGGGATCGTCGCGGGTTCCGACTCCGAAGCGGAATTTGCGGAGACTGAAAACAAGCTGACCGCCCTGATTGGGAGTACCACCCTTGGAACCATCGCGTAATCCCAATAGCCGCGCCGCCGCCGTCATGATGGATGAGTTCGCGCGATCCGGCGTCGCCCACGCCTGTATCTCGCCCGGCTCCCGCTCGACCGCGCTAGTCACCGGCATCCTGCATGCGCGCGCAATTCGCCCATGGGTGATCCTCGACGAACGCAGCGCCGGATTTTTTGCGCTCGGGATGGCGCGTGAGACTCGCCGCCCCGTCATCCTCGTATGCACTTCGGGCACCGCCGCGGCCAACTACATGCCCGCGGTCGTCGAGGCTTCCCTGTCCAGGATTCCGCTGATCGTCATCACGGCCGACCGTCCGCCCGAGGCGCGCGATTGCCGCTCCGCACAGACCATCGACCAGGTCAGGATGTTCGGCAGTCACGCGCGATGGAGCGTCGATCTCGCCACTCCCGTCGCGGGCCTCGATCTCGACAGCTATTACCGGACTATCGCTTGCCGCGCGTTCGCCACCGCGGCGCAAATGCCGGCCGGACCGGTGCATCTGAACATCCCGATGCGGGAACCGCTTATCGACGTGAGCGAGGAACGCGAGCGGCTTGCACGCATCAGTGAAAGTGAAAGTGAAAGCGAAAGCAAATTCGCGGCGGATGAATCGCGCTCGCCGTACACGCGGGTTTATCCCGCGCGCCCGAGTCTGCCGCCCGATTCGACTCGCGCGCTCGCCGATAAGCTGCGCGGCTGCGATCGAGGTCTGATAGTATCCGGTCCTGCCGCGCCGTCGCCGGAGGCGGCCTGCTCGATTGCGCGGCTCGCCGGGCGGCTCAACTGGCCGGTCCTCGCCGATCCATTGTCGGGTCTTCGTGCCGGCCATCACGACCGCTCGAGGATAGTCGATGCCTACGACGTCCTGCTCCGCGACCCGGCGTTTTGTGAGGCTCATCAGCCCGACGCCGTGATCCAGTTTGGCGATCCTCCCGTCTCCAAGTGCCTCGGACAATTTCTCGCCTCGAGACCGCGACGATCCCACTTGATGGTCGCGGAGCCGGGAACCTGGCCCGATCCGCTTCAAATAGCTTCCGACGTAGCGCAGGCCGGGACAGTTGAATTGTGCGACTCGATTTTCGAGTCGCTTGATGACGCGCCGAAGATGTCGCCGTGGCTCGATTCGTGGCTTGCGGCATCGGCGCGATCGCGCGCGGCGCTCGACGCGATGCTCGCCGATGAAACTACGATGTTCGAGGGCAAGGTCGTTGCCGAGCTGATGCGGCTGGCGCCGGACGGTTGCGCCGTGCATACCGGCAACAGTATGCCGGTGCGCAACTTCGATACTTTCGTCGCACAGTCGGACCGCGACACGGCCCTATTTTGCAATCGCGGCGCCAATGGCATCGACGGAGTGCTCGCAACTGCCCTGGGTGCAGCTGCCGCGAGAAAAGCTCCGACCATTCTCGTCCTCGGCGACTTGAGCCTTCTCCACGATATCGGCGCCCTGCAAATCGCGGCGCGCTACCGCGTCCATCTGCTCGTGATCGTGATTAACAATGACGGCGGCGGAATTTTCTCATTTCTGCCCCAGGCCTCGCTCGGCGACAGCTTCGAAACCTTCTTCGCTACGCCGCACGGACTTGATTTCGAGGATGCTGCGGCGCTGGGCCGGGCACGATACGCGCGCGCCGGCTCGTGGAGCGAATTTAACGCCGCGGTCGGATACGCTCTCGATCATCCCGGCTTGCACTTGCTCGAGATTCGAGGCGATCGAGCACGCAACCTCGCGCTGCATCGCCGGCTGATCGAGACGACGCTCAGCCGGGTTCGCGCCACGCCCGGTGAAAGAACAATCGGATGAATCGTCGAGTTGCGATCGGCACTGCGACCGTCGAATTCAGCGACGAGGGTCCATCCGCGTTGTCGCCGGAGACGGCGGCGCGCGATCCTGTCGTCCTGCTGCACGGTTTCACCGGCAGCAAGGAAAGTTGGCGCGATCTGCGCGACCAACTCCGGCCGGATCGGCGCGTCGTCAGCATCGATTTGCTGGGACACGGAGGCACTCGAGTCGGAATCGACGTTGAAAATTATTCGATCGAGCGCGCGGCGGCGATGGTGATTCGCTTGCTCACGGAGGTTCTCGCAGTCCCGCGCTTCTCGATCCTCGGTTACTCGATGGGCGGCAGGCTCGCGCTGTTTATCGCGCTCAATTATGGCGCTCATATCAACCGGCTGGTGCTGGAAAGCGCTTCTCCGGGCATCGCGGATTCCGGCGATCGGGCAGCTCGGAGACACGCCGACGCAGAGCTGGCGGCGTTCGCCGAGAGCGCCGGAATCGAAGCGTTCGTCAAACGATGGGAATCGATCCCGCTCTTTGAGTCGATGGCGCGGATGCCGGCCGAAAAAATCGATCGTATCCGGCTCGAGCGGCTTGCTTGCTGCGTCAAAGAGCTTGGGCGAAGTCTGCGCGGCATGGGAACCGGTGCGCAGCCATGGCTCGGCGACAAATTACCGGCACTGCGCATGCCGATCCTCGCGATCGCGGGCGCGCTGGACTTGAAGTTCACCGTCATCGGCGAGCAAATCGCCGCTCTGGTCAGTGATGCGCGCTTCGAAGCGATCGGCGGCGCGGGCCACGCACCGCATCTCGAACGTCCCCGCGAATTCAACCGCGTCGTCACTGATTTTCTTAACCGCGAACGGTAAAAAGTAAAAACTTAAACCAACACTTTAAGGAGAACCGCAGTGCAAATCGATTGGCATGACGTGCACGATTATAAAGACATCAAATTTCAGAAGGCCGAAGGAATCGCGCGGATTTCGATCAACCGCCCCGAGGTTCACAACGCATTTCGTCCACTCACGGTGACGGAGTTGCTCGATGCCTTCGCGCGCGCGCGGGAAGACGGCGAGATTGGCGTAATCATCCTGACCGGTGAGGGCACTGGTGCCTTTTGCAGCGGCGGCGATCAGCGCATCCGAGGCGAGCAGGGTTACGTCGGCGCCGACGGCGTTCCGCGCCTCAACGTGCTCGACCTGCAGAAGCTGATTCGCAGCATCCCGAAACCTGTTATCGCGATGGTGGCCGGTTTCGCGATCGGCGGCGGTCATGTGCTGCACGTAGTGTGCGATCTGACTATTGCAGCCGACAACGCGGTCTTCGGCCAGACCGGGCCCAGGGTCGGAAGTTTCGACGGCGGGCTGGGCGCGTCGCAACTCGCGCGGCTCGTCGGTCAGAAAAAAGCGCGCGAGATTTGGTACCTGTGCCGGCGCTATAGCGCGGCCGAAGCGCTCGATATGGGATTGGTGAACGTGGTTGTGCCACTGGCGGAATTGGAAGAAACGACGGTCCAGTGGTGCCGCGAGATTCTCGCTCAAAGCCCGATGGCGCTGCGATGCCTCAAGTCGGCATTCAATGCCGAGATGGACGGGATGGCGGGAATCCAGGAACTGGCTGGAAATACCACCTTGCTCTACTACATGACGGAAGAGGCGCAGGAAGGCCGCAACGCTTACAACCAGAAGCGCAAGCCCGACTTCTCGAGGTTTAAGCGCGTGCCGTGAGCGGTCAAGCGATCGAAAATTTGGATCCGCCGGGCTTTTCGGTTTGGCTTGCCGCTGCTCGACCGCGGACCTTAACCGCTGCCGCGGCGCCCGTGATGGTGGGTTTGGCTTTGGCCCAGCGGACCGGCCACGTAAGAGCGATACTCGGGTTAATGACCCTGCTCGCGGCATTGCTGATTCAGATCGGCACCAACCTCGCCAATGATTATTTCGACTTCGTCGCGGGGGCTGACACCGAGGCGAGGCTCGGACCACTTCGCGTCACGCAGGCAGGCCTGGTCGAGCCTTCGACGGTCAGGAACGCGGCGCTCGGCGTGCTCGGTCTTGCAGCGCTGATCGGATGCTACCTCGTCTGGGTCGGGGGATGGCCGATTCTGAGCATCGGGATCGTGTCGCTGGTGGCAGCGATCGCATACACCGCCGGACCCTGGCCGCTCGCATACAACGGATTGGGCGATGCGTTCGTGTTTGTATTTTTTGGTCTCGCGGCGGTGAACGGGACGGTGTTTCTTCAGACCGGCACTGCGACCTCGCTTTCGATCGCAGCCTCGATTCCGATTGCGTGCCTCGTCACCGCAATTCTGGTCGTGAACAACTTGCGCGACGTCGATACCGACGGCCGCGCCGGGAAGCGCACGCTTGCGGTGCAGTTCGGAGAAGGTTTCGCACGGGCCGAGTACGGCGGGCTGGTTGCGATCGCGTTCCTAATGACGCCGGTGCTCGCCTGGCTCGGCGGCGCGATGCTGTTGTTGCCAATCGCAGCCGCGCCGCTCGCGTTTGGGGAAATACGCGCGATTTGCCGGCGCAGCGGAGCGGAGTTGAATCAGAGCCTCGCGCGAACCGCCGCGCTTCATCTGACCTATGGCCTGCTTCTGAGCTTGGCGCTCATCCTTTGAAGATCACGGCCGCATCGATCACTCCATTTTGCGCGCGCCTCGTGCGGCCGCTCTCGACTGCGCGGGGACGAATCGGATCGCGCGAAGGGTTCGTGTTGACGGTAGAATCCGACTCCGGTGAGCGGGGAATGGGCGAGGCCAGCCCCGCGTATTGGCTCGGCGGCGAGCGAATCGGAGAAACGCGCCGCGCGCTCGAATCGATCGTTCAAAGTGTCGATCACCATCGCGATCCCGACGAGCTGCGCAGCCTGATTGATGAGAATAGTTCCGGCGGTTCTCCGCTTACACCCGCCGCAACATGCGCGCTCGACACCGCGCTGATCGATCTCAGCGCGCGTCTGCGCGGAGTTCCGATGGCATCCGTGCTGGGCGGCAAATCGATTGGCCCCGTGCCGGTCTGCGCGCTGCTGGCAGGCCGGACGCCCGAAGAGTTGACCCAGGAAGCGCGCATTGCTGTCGGCCAGGGGCACACGTCCTTCAAGCTCAAGGTTGGGGCGCGCGCGATTCCGGCAGACGCGAAGAAGGTCGCATCGTTAAGAATGGCGATCGGAAACGATTTTTCAATCCGTCTCGATGCGAACCGCGCATGGACGCTGGATCAGGCTGAGGTTGCGCTGCATGCGTTCCAGCCATACGGCATAGAGTTCCTCGAAGAGCCTTTGCGCTCGCCTGAACCGGGCGACATGCGGCGGCTCAGCGATGCCACCGGGGTTGCGCTCGCCCTCGATGAATCACTCAGCGGCGTTGCGGCGCTCAACGCGTTTATCGAACACGACGGCGCCGACTACCTCGTCTTGAAAGCAGCGCGGCTCGGAGGCCCGACTCGATGCGTCGAAATGGCGAGACTGGCGGGGACGGCCGGAATCAAAGTCGTGGTCACAGATTCTATCGAGAGCGCGGTTGGCATGAGCACCGCGGTACATCTCGCATCGGCACTCTCGCGTCGTGGAACCGCAGTCGGTGCAGGCGGCGCGCGATTTTTGCCGGCTGGATCGTTTTGCGGAGTTGAGTTCCCCTCGGTCTCGCAGGTCCTTCCGGACGGTCCAGGCCTGAACGTCTCAGTTTACACACCTCGTCGGTGACTGCCCCGCCGCTGCCGTGCAGCTCTTGGTTCCTCAAATCAGCTTGCCGGAACGATATGGATCGGCGTGCGGCCGTGAAGCTCGACGGATAGCGATGCCGTGCCGTTGTGGTCAGCCGTAAAGGCGTGCTCCGAGCCGTGGCGCATCGCGTATTTGGCGCCCGGCCGCAGCCGCTCGATGCGAATCTCCTGCGGGCCAGGCTTCGCGCCCGGATAGAGCACAAGGTCGAGGTCGTCGCTGTTGCTGAATGCGCGCGCCACCAGCACATCGGGATATTTCGCATCGGTGAGAATCGGTCCGCGCAATGATGCCTCGGGCGGGCCCTCCGCGATGGTCCTGCGAAAGTCATCGCGGCGATGGATGCGCGCACGCATCGCCATCGCGTTCGAGAGATTCGAGCCCTTCGAATATCGCAGTACGCCGCCGTCATCGGCGCGGCCACAATCCCCATCGAGCGCGCGCAGGGCTGCATCGGCAATTTCGTAATCGCCGAACTCGCGCGCGGTGTCCATCAGCATCGCGTACGCGCCGGCATAGCCCGATTTGTAATTGCCGAAGTCGAATCCCTTTCCCGGCATCGAAAGCCGCTTCGCGCCAGTCTCATCGGACTTGATGATGTATTTCAAATCCTGTCGCGCCGTGGCCCACATCCGCTGCGCGCGATCGGGCGCGAAGCAATTCTCGAATACCGCGAAGACCGCATCTCCCGCCGGAAATGGAAGACGAATTCCCGTCAGCGAGGAGCGCAGCCCGATGATGCTGCCGCTGTAGTCGGTGAATTCGGTATCGAGATTCTTGAGCCATCGATCGAGCACGCCCGGAACGTATTTTGTGCCGAACACGCGATCGTAAATCTTGAGCGAGGTCATCCCGTAGTGATTGCAAATCGGATAGACCCAGTTCGGCTCGCACGGATAGAGGCAGAATTCCGAATCGAGAAAATTTTTAGCCACCGATTGCGCGATGGTGTGCGCGTCGTGATGGAACACGCGATGTATGTTGCGCCGAAACGGCAGGCTGCCGGGCTCGGCGTAGCGGCGGTCTCCGGTGTTCGACATGTACATGCAGAGCTGGATGCCGAACCATCCGGTGAGCATGATGTTGTCCCTGGCCGCGGGATCCGGATCGGTGAGATTCAAATTTCCCCACGCCGACTCCCATAGCCAGTAGCCCCAGATTCGGCGATCGAGATACAGCTCGATCAGGTTGCGCTGCGCCTGCGAGAGATAGCCATGAAAGCTCGGCGTGTACATGCACTGCAGCATGCCCAGGCCGTAACTCAGGTGATTGATCTGATAGCGCAGCGCCGCAGTCTGGAACTGATCGACCTTGTCGTAGCCGTTCATCTGACCGACCGGCTGGAGCGCGCGATCGAGCGCATAGCGCGACGATGCGAGGTCGTCGGGCGTGAGTTCGCGCTCGGCCATTGCCGGCACCGGCGCCGCAACTTCGATCGCCTCGGCGATCGCCGTGCCGATGCTGCGCTTGCGCGCCTCGAGCTTCGCAAGCTCGGCAGTCTTGCGCGCCTGCTGCCGCTGATATGCATAGATGCCGATTCCCGCGACTATCGCGGCGACGAAATATGGCGCGAGGAACCAGCTTTGCTCGCCTGCCATCAGACCTGCCAGCAGCGCCGAGCCGAGCCATACGATGACGGGCGCAATCACCATCCCGGCGCCGAACCATGCGAACACGGCAAGCGCGAACAGCGCCAGCGTCAGCACAAACAGCAGCGTCGCCCATCCGCCAACCGCGAGGAATCCGCCGCCGGGAATCCACAGGCCCAGCCCCGCGGCCTGCAGCGACGGCGACATGCTGAGGATCGTCGGCAGCAGGCCGAGGATGCACATCGCGGCGTAGATCATCGCAATCCGGCGATGACGCGCCGAGGTCACCGGCCCGACGGCCGCTTCTCTTCGAATGAATGCCTGAGCGATATCGCTTGGTATAACGGCCACCGCTGTTCTCCTCGATTCCTTATCTCATGCAAACGGGAACCGGCACGCTCGCGACGCTGGCGAGGTCGTCGTGATGATGATGGTGAGTGTGCAGGTGGTAGCCGTATGCGGCGCCGATCGAGAGCAGAATCTCTATCGATGCGGCAATCGCGAGTGTGCGCAGTCCCAGGCGGCGACTCGACTGCGGCGCCGTGAGCGCGGGCGCGGCGCCGATCAGACGCCACTCAGTCGCGGCATTGCTCGGCGCATCGTCGAGCGTATCGCCCGATCTCAGCACGAATCGTTTGATGACGCCGAAGCCGAGCACGACCTGGCTGATGATGAACGCTGCAAATGCGCAACACGGCATGAAAATAGTGCCCCTCGCAGATCTCATCGTATAAGGCGGAGTCCAAAGTCAAATACGCAGCTTCGATGGCAGCCGACCGCCTCGTACTCCTGCTTCGCTCCCGCGTCGAACGCCCCGCGCGCTATGCCGCGCGCACGCGCGGGCCGCGTTAATCCATCATGGCGCCTGGTTGCTGAACACAATGGTGCCGCTGGCGGCGAACATGCCGCCGACACCGTCGGTTTGCTTCTCGAACACCACCTCGAGCGGCATGTCGAGCTGCAGCGCCTCGGGCGTCTGCGGGCAGCCCACGATGTTGGTCATCATGCGCGGCCCTTCGTCGAGCTCGACCACTGCGATCGCATACGGCGGCGCAAAACCGGGCGTGGGTCGCTGATGGATGACGTAGCTGTAAAGCTTCGCGCGCCCGCTCGCCCTGAACACCGAGACTTTGCGCGACGCGCACTTGGGGCAGAACGGGCGCGGTGGAAAATAGACGTGGCGGCATTGGTCGCAGCGTTGCAGGCGGATTTCCCCGGCTCGGGCGCCCACCCAGAAATGCAGGGTCTCCGGCGTAGGCTCCGGCATCGGTCTCTTCATCTCGGCCAAGGCTGAATCTCCCCTCTCGATTTAATGTCAACCGCTCGCCGCGGCGCCGGCGGCGTTGCGGCGCATCCGGTCGGCGGCGGTCGATCGGATCACGTAGCGCTCAGTGAGCAGCGCGCGCAAGCCGCACCGGCGGCTGACGAACGTGCGTCCCGGAGCGCGCGGCTGGGGTGCGCGAACGGATGCGGGATTTCGCGGGGGCGCGCGCTGTTGTACTAATCATTAGTCGTCGCAACGATCCGGGATTCCTCGGCTCCGCTCGGGATGACAAAATAAAACGATCCGATCGCGGCAGGAAACAAAAAGCATATGGCAGACAACGACAACAAAACTTCTATACGATCCAACAGCAGCGTTTTGCTCGATGGTCCGTCGCGCGCGCCGGCGCGCGCGATGCTCAAGGCCGTCGGCTTCACCGACGAAGACCTGAGCAAGCCGCTGATCGCGGTCGCGCATACGTGGATCGAAATCATGCCGTGCAACGCTCATCTGCGGGATCTCGCCGCGCACGTGAAGCGGGGAATCCGCGCCGCAGGCGCGACGCCGATCGAATTCAACACGATCGCGGTGTGCGACGGAATCTCGATGGGCACGGCTGGGATGCGCGCGTCGCTCATCAGCCGCGAAGTGATTGCCGACTCGATCGAACTCACCGTGCGCGGGCATCTGTTCGACGGCGTCGTGGCGATGTCGGGATGCGACAAGACAATCCCGGCGACGGTGATGGCGTTGCAGCGGCTCGACCTGCCCTCGCTGATGATTTACGGCGGATCGATCCAGCCCGGGCGCTTCGGCGATCAGCAGGTTTCGATTCAAGACGTGTTCGAGGCGGTCGGGGCGCATTCGGCGGGCAAGATGAAGCTCGAAGACCTCAAGCGGCTCGAGGACGTCGCGTGTCCCGGAGTCGGCGCATGCGGCGGCCAGTTCACCGCCAACACGATGGCGACGGCGACCGAACTTTTGGGCATCTCGCCGATGGGCTCGAACAGTATTCCTGCGACGGATCCGAAAAAGCCCGAGAGCGCTTTCCAGGCCGGGCGGCTCGTCGTCGATTTGCTCAAGCGCAACATCCGGCCGAGCCGGATAATCACCAGGAAGGCGCTCGAGAATGCGATCGCGGCGGTCGCGATGACGGGCGGATCGACCAACGCGGTGCTGCACTTGCTCGCGATTGCGCACGAAGCGGGAATCGCGCTCGACATCGACGACTTCGACCGGATCAGCTCGCGCACGCCGCTGCTCGCCGACCTGAAACCGGGCGGCCGTTTCCTGGCGACCGACATGTACAAGGCGGGCGGAATTCCGCTGATCGCCAAACGCCTGAAGGAAGCCGGGCTGCTCCACGAAAACGAAATGACCGTGACTGGCAGAACGATCGGCGTCGAAGCCGAAGCGGCGCGCGAAACGGCCGGGCAGGAAGTCGTGCGTTCAATCGGCAAGCCAATCAAGGAAACCGGCGGGCTGGTGATTCTCAAGGGCAACCTCGCACCAGAAGGATGCGTGGTGAAAGTCGCGGGGCATGAGCGCATGACGCATCGCGGGCCGGCGCGCGTCTTCGACTGCGAAGACGATGCGTTCAAGGCGGTATCGAAGCAGCAGATCAAAGCCGGCGACGTCGTCTTGATCCGCTACGAGGGACCGAAGGGCGCGCCCGGGATGCCCGAAATGCTGGGCGTCACGGCGGCGCTGTCGGGGCAGGGCTTGGGAGAATCAGTCGGGCTGCTGACCGACGGACGTTTCTCGGGCGCGACGCATGGCCTGATGGCGGGACACGTCGCGCCGGAAGCGGCGGTCGGCGGACCGATCGCGGCGGTACGCGACGGCGACATAATCACGTTCGACATCGCCAAGCGGAGACTCGACGTCGATCTCACCGATGCGGAAATCAAGACGCGGCTGAAGACTTGGAAAGCGCCGGAGCCTCATTATAAGAGCGGCGTGATGGCCAAGTACGCGCAGTCGGTGTCGTCGTCGTCGCGCGGCGCCGTAACCAATTGAGGGAGTCAATCGAAACGACAGCGATGGCGCTGGCGGCATTCGCGATGCTCGCGGGCGGCGTCGTTATCGGCGCGAACTCTGTTCGCGCGCAGGACGACTGGCACGCCGTCGAGCGGCATACCACGACGCAGGCGCCGGCGGACACGAGCGCGGGCGCGGCGCTTGTGGCGTGCGGCGAAGCGGCGCGGCCGGCGGGCGAGCCGTACAAGACCATCGTCGCGCAGCTCAACGATATGTGGGCAACGAATTTCCCCGTTTACGAATCGCTCAAAGCCGACTCGCCTCACGCAAGCAGCGGCGGATGCATCTTCTACAACCAGCGGTTCCTCGACAGCCTGCTTCAACAGTGGATGAGAGTCGACGACCCGGACACCGTTCGGCCGATGCTCTACGCGATCTTCGCGCACGAGATCGGCCATCTCGCGCACGGCGACTTCGATCCCGGCAGTGACAAAGTCCCGGTGAGGAACAAGGAACTCGCGGCGGATCAGTTCGCCGGCTACTCGCTCGAGCGGATGGGGATTCGGCGCCTCGATCCGGTCGAAGTGATGCGCTACTACCAGCTCACGGGCGACGACTTCGTCGGCGCCGCGTCGGGGCACGGCAGCGGCGATGCGCGCACGACGGCATTTCAGGACGGATGGCATCGCGCCGAGATCGGACTGCCGGAACAAGGCACGCGGCCCGCGAGCGGACTCGGCGAACCGTGAGCGCCTCGACAATTTCGAATCGATCTCAGACCGCCCGCGACGCGATTCGCGGCGAATCCGGCGCGATCGAAGCGCGCTCGCTCGGCTTTCGTTACGGCGATCGCCAGGCGCTCGACGACGTGACTTTTTCGATCGCTTGCGGCGAGATTTTCGGCTTCCTGGGACCCAACGGCGGCGGCAAAACCACTTTGTTCAAGTTGCTCTCGACGCTGGCGCCGATTCAATCGGGAAGTGCGCAAATGCTCGGTCACGACCTGGCGGGCGAAACCCGTGCGGTGCGGCGCCGGCTCGGCGTCGTGTTTCAGCATCCGAGTCTCGATGGCAAGCTGACGGTCGGCGAAAATCTCGCGCATCATGGTCATCTATATGGAATCACCGGGATGCGGCTGCGCGAGCGGATTGCGGCGATGCTCGAGCTCCTCAGACTGTCGGCGCGCGAACGCGACCGGGTCGAGACGTTGTCGGGCGGACTGCAGCGCCGGGTCGAGCTCGCCAAGGCTCTGCTCCACGAGCCGGAGCTGCTGATCCTCGACGAGCCCAGCACGGGCCTGGATCCGGCGGCGCGCCACGAGTTTTCGAATTACCTCGAGCATCTGCGCGAGCACGCGGGCGTGACGGTCGTGCTGACGACGCATTACATGGAAGAGGCCCAGCGATGCGATCGCATCGGGATGCTGCATCAAGGCAAGCTGGTCGCAATCGCGCCGCCGGGCGAACTCAAGTCCGAGGTCGGCGGTGACGTAATCGTGATCCGGGCGCAAGCGCCTGAACTCCTGCAACGGAAAATCCTCCAGCGCTTCAAGCTCAGCAGCCAGCTCGTGGACGGCGCGATCCGTATCGAACGAATCCGCGGGCATGAATTGCTTCGCGACCTGATCGACGCATTCGGCGAGGAGATCGAATCGGTCTCATTGGGCAAGCCGACTCTCGAGGACGTATTCGTGCACCTGACCGGGCATCAGTTCTTCGCGAGCACGGCACAGGCGGAATAGACTGAGATGCGCGAAATCTTTCTTCAGGCCGCAACGCTCTGGCAGCGCGAGATCGTGCGATTCATACGCCAACCGATTCGCGTGATGAGCGCGATTGCGACGCCGCTGGTCTTCTGGCTGCTGCTCGGCGCCGGCCTGCAAGCATCATTCAAGCCGAGCGGGATGCCGGCCGGCATCGGCTACGCGCAGTACTTTTACCCCGGCGTGATCGTGCTGATGCTGCTGTTCACGGCGATCTTCGCGACCGCCTCGACCGTGGACGATCGCCGCCAGGGTTTTCTGCAGGGCGTGCTGGTCGCGCCGATCTCACGCGCGACGATCGTGCTCGGCCAGGCGCTTGGCTGCACGACGCTGTCCCTGATGCAGGGAGCTATCTTCCTCGCGATGGCGCCGCTGGCGGGAATCCGCCTCAGCCTCGAAGCGATCGTGGTGTCGGCCGCGATGATGGCGGTTATCGCCTTCGCGATGACGAGCATCGGGCTGGCGATGGCGTGGCGAACCGAATCGACGCAGGGCTTCCACGCGTTCATGAACATGCTTCTGCTTCCCATCTGGATGCTGTCCGGCGCGGTCTTTCCGGTGGCGGGCGCGCCGGCATGGTTCCAGTGGACGACGCGGTTGAATCCCCTGACCTACGCGGTGGATGCGCTTCGGCGGGGACTGTATCTCGCGGAGCCGGCCTCGAGCGGCGCGACGATGCCGATGGGATCGTCGGTGGCGATTGCGATCGCGTTTGCCGCGTTCGCCTTTATCCTGGCGACGCGCGTCGCGCGCAACGCCTCAACGATTTGAGGGCGATTCAGCGCGGGGGCATCCGCAGTGCGCCGTCGAGGCGAATCGTCTCGCCGTTGAGCATCCCGTTCTCGACGATGTGGCGCGCGAGCGCCGCGTATTCAGACGGCTTGCCCAGCCGCTGCGGAAACGGAATCTGCGCGGCCAGTGCTTTGCGGTTCGCCTCGGGCAAACCCGCCAGCATCGGAGTCTCGAAAGTTCCCGGCGCGATCGTGCAGACGCGGATGCCGAGCGACGCGAGGTCGCGCGCTATCGGCAACGTCATCGAAACCACGCCGCCCTTCGACGCCGAATAAGCAACCTGCCCGATCTGTCCGTCATACGCGGCGACCGACGCGGTATTGATGATCACGCCGCGCTCGCCGTCGGCGCCGGGCTGATTTTTTGCCATCTGCGCCGCGGCCAGCCTCGTGACATTGAAGGTGCCGATGAGATTCACCGCGATCACCTTGGTGAACAGGTCCAGCGAGTGCGGGCCTTCCTTGGTGACCGTGCGCATCGCGCGGCCGATACCGGCGCAGTTTATCGCGATATTAATCAGACCGAACTTCGCCACCGCTTTCGCAATCGCGTCAGTTACCTGATCGGCGGAGCCTACATCGGCCTGGACGAAGATCGCATTGTCGCCGAGCGACTCGGCAACTTTGGCGCCGGGCGACGACGCTAAATCGAGAATCGCTACCTTGGCGCCGGCCGACGCGAATTCGCGGACGGTTGCTTCGCCGAGTCCGGAGCCGCCACCGGTCACAAGCGCGACCGCATTTTTAAGATTCATATCAACCTCGCGCAGATAGATGATGCAAACGCGAAGACGTTATGACCGCAGACGCGGCGATGCAACCAGCGGGGAATGACACAAAGGAACGACCCTCTTTCCCCTTTCCCCTTCTAACAGGGCGAAGCCCGCATCCTTATCTTAGTACTGGGTGCAGGGGTCACCCCTGCCGCCACGAGAAGCCCGCGGGCGCGGTCGCGGTGACCAGCGCAATCGGAACCCATAGCGTGAAGATGAATCCGAGCATTGGCGAATGCCATACCCAGAACAGCCCGTAAATCAAGTAGGCGGCCAACAGCGCGCCGTGCAGCATCGTTCCCGACTCGCCCAGCCGCTCGTCGATTCGCGAAAACAGTTTCGACGCCAGCATCCCCTGCCCCAGGCAATGCCACGTCCCGTAGAAGCGGCATCGCCGGCAGATATTGCCGCTTGCCTCGAACCACAACGCGCCCATCAACCCGAGCCCGAAGATCGCGGCGCCCGCGCTGTGTTCGAACGCGATTGAAAGCGCGAGAATGCTGAACAGGATCAGCCCACCCAAGCCAACTACGCGAAACATGATTGGCGTCTGGAGGATGTAAATGAATGGTTCGAAGGGGCCGGGGTTGCGTCGCATATGATGTGAGTACGAACGACCAATCTACTCGTTACCCGAAAACGCGCAAGCAGAGCCCAGCCCTCGCTTTTTCTCCTCGAAGAAAAATGCTCTGTTTCCCGCGATGACCAGAATCGAAATGAACAACAACACACCCGTCCAAATGCATTTGGTAAATTGTTCGGTTTGGAACGCCTCCGCCGTTGCATCCAGCGCCATATGGAACAGGATCGCGGCCACGATGCTTCGATTGTTTTTGTAGTACACCCAGTTCATGAGGATGGCTGCGGGGATGACACTGACAAAGAAGTTGGCGAGGTAAATCGGGCTGCTATTCCACAGGCCGTACTGATAGTTGTGATCGATGAAGAACAGGGGAACGTGCCACATCGCCCATAGGACGCTGAACAACAGCGTCGCCTTCATCATGCCGAATTTAGCTCGGAGGCTGTCCATTCCGTAGCCTCGCCATCCGAGCTCTTCGAAGGTGGGAGCGAGAACAATGATCGGTAGCATAATCGCAAATCCGCCCGATAAGCGGAACTGATCGGCGGATCGGCCAACCTCAACCGACAGCCATGTCGAAAGAAACAACGCCAACGGCGCCAGGATCAAAATGACCGGGAGGTAGCCGGGTCGGATGAGCCTGAGACTGACAAGTCTCTCCTTGAAATCGTGCTTAAGGTCCCGGCTCCCTGAACTCCAGATCATGATCAGGGCTGCACAAAACGGTCCTAGCAGGCCAACCAGCGCGAACAGATTGCTGTATAGCTCCGTTGCGCGCTGGTAGCTGTAGTAAGCAGCGAACGACCAGGGCGCCCAGGTCAGAACGAACACCAGCGCAAAGTAGCTAAGCGGTTTGTATCTGTAAGAATCGCCCATGCGGTCCGCTCGGTCGGCAGAACCTTTCAATCTTCCTGAGCTGGAAGCGATCCGAATACTAAATTCGCGCGCGGTTCGATCACGCAAGCCGGCCGAACCAGGGGACGAAGCGGCCGACCTCGCGCGCCCACGCCTCGTACTGCGGGCCATACGTCCGGATCAAATACTCTTCCTCTTCGAGCGCCTGATGGCGGAGGTTAAGGATCGCCGCGATTACGATGATGAACGAGAGCAGCGCCGGAATCAGCAGCATCCAGCCCACCAGCGTTACGATCATACCGAGATAGATCGGATTGCGCGAAAACCGGAACGATCCGGAGGTTATGAGCCCAGCCGCGGGACTGTTCTGCTCGGGGCTGATCGGGATTTCCCAAGACGCGCCCATCGTCGCGATCGCCGAGTTGCTCCAAGGTGAGGCCGAGGTTAGCGGCGCCCCACACGACGCCGACACGATCGCCCGTCGGTTTGTTGTCCGGCGAACGCACCGCTAGCGCTGCCCAGTCCAATCACGGGGCCCGACCGAGCGCCATCGAGCGCGAATCGCTTGGTACTGCGCGGCCGGCAACGGCCCTGCGTTGGCGTGCGCGATATTCGATTGCCATAAGGATGAACCGCGAAGATACGGAAAATCGGGAAACCAAGCAAAAAGAAAAGGGCCGGGCGACGATGCGTCCGGCCCTTCCAGCAATGCGAGCTGTGAAATCCGCTCAGGCGGCCCGCTTGGTCTCGATTGCCAGGCTCTCATCCGCGATCGAGCCGCGCTTGGAGAAGCTGACCGCGACCGCTAGCGCAACGATCGCCAGCACGACGACCGCGACGCGCAGCAGAGTCACACCGCCGAGCGCAACCGTTGTGAAAGGCGCCGCCAAAATCGCGACCAGGTTCATCACCTTGATCATCGGGTTCAGCGCAGGGCCCGCCGTGTCCTTGAACGGATCGCCGACGGTGTCTCCCACCACGGAAGCTTTGTGCACGTCGGTGCCCTTGCCGCCCAGAAATCCGTCCTCGATCTTTTTCTTGGCGTTGTCCCAGTTCGCGCCCGCATTCGACATGAAGACCGCCATCAGCTGGCCGGTCAGGATCGTGCCGCCGAGGAACCCGCCGAGTGCGCCCGCGCCGAGACCGAAACCGACCAGCAGCGGCGAGAAGATCGCCAGGATTCCGGGACCGAGCAGCTCTTTCTGCGAAGCTGCCGTGACGATATCTACGCACGCGCTGTAGTCGGGCAGCTCTTTGCCCTCCATGATCCCCGGATGCTCGCGAAGCTGGCGGCGGACCTCGAACACGATCTGATAGGCCGCGCGGCTGACCGCCTTAATCGCGAAGGAACTGAACAGGAACGGCACCGCGCCGCCGATCATCAGGCCCACGAACACGGTGGGCATGTTGATCTGCACGCCAATCGCGCCGAGATGAGCCTCATCTATGAATGACCGGAACAGCGAGACTGCCGCCAGCACCGCGGTCGCAATCGCCAGGCCCTTGGTCAGCGCCTTGGTGGTGTTGCCGATCGCGTCCATCCAGGACAGCGTCTTGGACGCCTCCTCCTGATGGATTCCGCCCATCTCGAAGATGCCGTGGGCGTTGTCGGTGATCGGTCCGTAGGTGTCCATCGCGAGGATGAAGCCGGTGGTCGTGAGCAAGCCCAGCCCGGTCAGCGCGATTCCGTAAAACTGGAGCGCGAGCGACTCGTGGAAAATAGCCATCGCGCCGATGATCGCGGCTGCGATCGCCAGCAGCGCCCAGACCGACGACTCGAGACCCTCGGCCATCCCCGACAGGATCAGAGTTGCCGGGCCGGTGCGCGCCGCCATCGCGGTTTCGGTGACGGGGCCCTTGTCCGGATGCGTGAAATAGTTAGTGAGCCACAGCGTCACGACGGCGAGAATGATTCCGAGCGACGCGCAGCAGGCGAAGCGCCAATCGGGCGCGCCGGTGCGCGGGTCGTCGAGGTAGAAATAGTTGACGACGAAGAATCCGATCACGGATGCGATCGCCGAGGTCATGTAGCCGACGTTGATCGGGCGCATCGGATCGAGCATTTTGCCGGCCGGCACGCGCACCGCCATGATTCCGATGATCGAGGAAAACACGCCGACGCCGCGCAGGATCAACGCGAACATGATCAGTTTGATGGCGAACGCGCCCGCGTACTGTCCATAGGCCGCGATAAAGTCCGCCTCCTGCAGCGCGTAGGCCGCCAGGATGATCGCGGCGACCAGCGTCACTTCGTAGGACTCGAAGACGTCGGCCGCCATGCCGGCGCAGTCGCCGACGTTGTCGCCGACGTTGTCGGCAATCGTAGCGGGATTGCGCGGGTCGTCTTCGGGGAGGTCCTGCTCGATTTTGCCGACCAGGTCGCCGCCGACGTCAGCCGCCTTGGTGTAGATTCCGCCGCCGACGCGCATGAAGAGTGCGGCCAGCGAGCCGCCGAAGCCGAATCCCACGAGCACCTTCATCGCGTTTTCGCGGAACACCAGGAAGATGATCGTCGCGCCGAGCAGGCCCAGGCCGACCGTGAACATTCCCGACACTCCGCCCGCCTTGAATGCCAGTTCCATCGCGTCCTTGAAGCTGGTCAGCGCGGCGTTGGCGCTGCGGACGTTGGCCTTGACCGCCAGCCACATCCCGACGTAGCCGGCGCTGTAGGAAGCGGTGACGCCCATCAGGAAGGCGATCGAGATGCCGAGCGGCAGGTACAGGCCCTGATAGACGTTGCGGTACATGAGGAACAGCGCGACGAAGATGACGGCGACGAACCAGATCATGGTTTTGACCTGGCGTCCGAGATACGCCATCGCGCCAAGTTCGATCGCGTCGGACACGTCGGTCATCGATTTTGGTCCGGGGTCTGCCGCCAGCACCACGCGTATCAGCACAACTCCGTAGGCCAGCGCGACCAGCGCCGAGACCAGCACCAGCCACAGGATCATGACCTGTCCGCTGGTTAAAGTGGGCAGAACGATATTCGATTCGCTCATCTCAATCCGAGTCTCCTGAAAAGGTCGAGGTTTGTTTAAGGGCGCCGCCCGCCGTGCAATTGGATCGCGCCGTTCACGGCCGGGCGATTACCCTCTGGATATCTGGCGCAGTCTAGGTTTTCCTGAATGCGAAGTCCAGTTATCCGCGGGGTGCTTGAACGGGACTTCGAACGAACCCCGAATCGCGGGCCGCGGGCGGGTTAGTGCGGCTTCAAACGGTAAAGCCCCACTTCGAGATGGTCCGCGACCGTCTCGTGGGAGAAGCGGCGGTCGATCTCGGCGAACTCCCGCTTGAGTTCATCCCACCATTCGTCGGTCAGCGGCATCACTACGAGCAGGTACACCGGGCGTCCCTTCTTATCCTCATCTGCGAGCTTGCGTGCTTCGGCCATGTCGAGTTCACCATTGGGAAGAAGTATCGGCGGTATCGGCAAGGAAGATCCTTCGGATTTTTTGTCGTAGAGCCCGCGCAGATGGTATTCGCTGTTGGGCTCCGTTTCTGCGGCATAAAGACTGTTGAGGGCGACGAATTCGGTTCCTTCTCCGCCCGCATAAATCTCGAGCCATTGTAGAGAAATATCACTGACCACCACGGCGTTCTTCAGCCGGGGCCGCATCGCGAGCACATCGTCGACCAGCTTCGCCGGTGGCGGCGGCGCCGCAAGCCGAGAACCCGTATCGACCAGAATCGCGCCGGCCAGAAGCACATCCAGGGCAATCACCGCATATCCCGCCCATCCCGCCGTCAGCCTTCGATTCGCGCTGACCAGCCCGTAGGCCGCAGCGCCAAAAACGATAAACAATGCCGGCAGCAGGAAGCGAGGGTCGAGGAAGAAATAAGGGAGGTAAATGAGCAACAGGGAGGCAAGAAAGCCGAAACCCAGATACACCGCGCGCATCGTGGTTGCGTTGCGCTTCCGGCGGTTGGCGAAGAACACGCCCAGCCCTGCGAAAACCGGCACCGGAAACGGGTAGAAGGAATAGCGCGAGTGAAATAACGTTTGCGCCTCCAAACCCACAGTAAGCTGGCCGAACAGGCCGTCGAGCCCAAGCATTGCGATAGCATAAGTGACAAGATTTCCGTGCCGATTGGTCGAATCCCAGGGTGCAAAGAGGAACCGCAGCTCAAAGGTCGTGAAAACTGAGCTGTAAGCCCCCGGCCACCAGAACGCGTAACCGCTCGAGAACGGCGAACCGAAGTAGTGCAGATTTACCCAAGCCTGCAATCCTGGAAATGCGATGAATCCGATCGCGAACGTCATCACCTGCGCGAGCCGCAATCTGCGTGGTCGGACCAGCAGCGCCGCCGCGAGCATCCCGATCAAAATTGCGCCGTTGGTGACGCGGATTGTGACGGCCAAGCCGACCAGGAGCCCGCACAGCGCGGATGCAACCAGGCTTTCTTTTCCCTCAGCATACAAGAATGCCAGGGCAGCGAGGACTGCGACGGCAAGCGAAGGAACGTCACTCATCACGCAGGTGGAAAGCCCGAGAAAATGCGGCGATGTAGACAGCAGTAAACCGGCCAAACCCGCGCTTGGCCTGCCAAACGCCCACAGGGTCAGCAGGTAAAGCCCGGCTATCGCGACCAATGCCGTCAGAGCAGTAACCAGGCAAAGCCGCTCGGGCCTATGGCCCAGAAGCGGATACGCCGCGGCGAGCATGAGTGGATAACCGATCGTATAGCGGGACGGATAAGTATTGCCCCCGAAATGGAGCACCGGGCCCAGGCCGCCATCCAGGTTTACTGCGATCGCCGCGTATTCGACCGCGTCGGGCATCGGCCACAATTCCTGTCCGTTGGCAAATCCCGTGCCCGCGATCAGGAGCATCGCAAAACCGAGCACGAGCGCGAGCATCGCCGCGTCGATTCGATTGAAGCGAAAGACGGACGCTTCGGCCGCATTAGCGCCGGGCCGAGCGGGTTCTGATGAAGCAGAATCGGAAGAATTGGGCGGTTTTACCGGGATCGCTCCACTTCGTGAATGCGCCTTGGCGTGCGTACTTCGCTGCATTCAGGATCCTCCGTGAATCACCCTGAACCGGAATTTCCCTTCCGAGTCTCCGATTTCAACAACATATTTCGGGCGGTCACCGCCTGCAAGATTCCAGTTCAGACAGTACCCGAATCACGCGCTCGGTTGATCCGCACGACTGCCGTATGTTTATCTGTAAAGGTTAAACCGTCATGAATGTAAATATCGAAGAACCCAACAGTCTCCGGCGCAAACTGACGATTGAAGTCGAGCCCGACGAAATCAAGCATGAGCTGGATCGCGCATTCAACGAACTCAAACGCGGCGTGGTGCTCAAGGGCTTCCGCCCCGGCCGTGCCCCGCGCAATCTGCTCGAGCGATTTTTCGGCGAGCAGGTCCGCGGCGAGGTAGTTCAGAAACTCGTCAAGGAATACACCGACAAGGCGCTCGAGGAGCACAATCTCAAGCCCGTGGCGGCGCCCGAAATCGTCACCGAACAGACCGACCTGCAGAAGGACCTGTCGCTCAAGTTCAGCGCGACGTTCGATCTGCGCCCGAAGATCGAGGTCAAGGACTACGAAGGTCTCAAGGTGCCCGAGTCCAAGGTCGAGGTCAGCGACAATGAAGTCGAAGAGGCGATCGAAAGATTTCGCGAGCGGCAGGCGACGCTCAAGAAGATCGAGGATCGCACCGTCGTCGAGGACGGCGATTACGCGCTCGCCTCGGTCGAGGCCTTCGCGGACGGCAAGCCGCTGTCGAGCACCCGTCCCGACGATCGGCTGGTGGAAGTTTCCGAGCGCGCGCTCGCCCACGGCGTGTACGAAGTGCTCAAGGGCGCGGAGCTGGGCAAGCAGATGAAAGCCTCGAAGACCTACCCGGCAGACTACAGCCACAAAGATCTCGCCGGCAAAACGATCGAATGGCGCGCGACGGCCAAAGAGATTTATCGGCGCGAACTGCCGACCGTCGATGATGACTTCGCCAAGGATCTCGGCGACGAAAACCTCGAGGCGTTCCGCACCCGCGTTCGCGGCGAACTGCTCGCGCACGCCAAGCAGGAGGCCAACGCGCGCGCGCGGCAGGGACTGCTCGATATCGTGATCGAGCGCAATCCGGTCGAGCTGCCCGAATCGCTGGTCGCGCGCGAGTTGAGCGCGGTGGAGGCCGAATTGCATCAGACGCTCGAAGCGGGCGGCCTGTCGCATGAGGACGCCAGCGAGCGGGTCAAGCAGAATGCCGACGATTTGAAGGCGCGGGCCGAGAAGCGCGCACGCACCGGGCTGATCGTGGACGCGCTCGCGGAGCAGGAAAAGATCGAGATCAATGACGAGGAGCTGGGTGAGCGGGTGGCGGCAATCGTCACGCAGAGCGGGCGTAATCGCGACCGCGCCGCCGAGTTTTACCGCAGCCCGGAAAATCGCGAGGCGCTTCGGCAATCGATGCGGCGGGAGAAGGCGCTCGACTTTATTCTGAGCCGCGCCAAGCGTGAAGATGCTGCAACCGAGCCGAAGTAGCGTCGATGCAACTTCGTTCGGAGCCAACCACGGTTGCTCGACCATTTCCCAGACGTTACAATTTGAAGGCGTCAGCGGCCTTCTCTCAATTGTCGCGACCTGGCTGTGGCGCGGACCGGATTTATGAGCAACCTGGTACCGATTGTCGTCGAACAGACCGGCCGCGGAGAGCGGGCCTATGACATCTACTCTCGCCTGCTGAAAGACCGCATCGTTTTTCTCGGCACCGAAGTCACCGACGACGTCGCCAACCTGATCACGGCTCAGTTCCTGTTCCTCGAATCCGAAGATCCCGAAAAAGAGATCAACTTTTACATCAATTCGCCGGGCGGATCGGTGACGGCCGGGATGGCGATTTACGACACGATGGAGTTCATCCGGCCTCCCGTATCGACGCTGTGCATGGGGCAGGCGGGCAGCATGGGCGCAATCCTGCTGCTGGCGGGTGCGAAGGGACGGCGCTATGCGCTCCCGCATTCGCGAATCATCCTGCATCAGCCGCTGGGCGGGATGCAGGGTCCGGCGAGCGACCTGGAAATACACGCGAAGGAAATTTTGCACGCGCGGGAGGACATCAACAGCATCATAATGAAGCATACCGGACAGAATCTGCGTAAGATCGAGAAGGATACCGATCGCGATTATTTCATGTCGCCGCAGCAGGCGGTTGAATACGGACTGATTGATGAGATAATCGTTAGCCGGAGGCCCTCCAAGTGAGCCGCGGGAGGCAGTATGGCCAAGCATGACGACCGCTCGGGCAACCTGGTTTGCTCTTTTTGCGGGAAGAGCCAGGACGAAGTTCGAAAGCTGATTGCCGGCCCGACGGTTTATATTTGCGACGAATGCATCGACCTTTGTAACGACATAATCGCCGAGGAGGCTGACGGCGAGGAAGCGTTCAGCCAAAGCTCCGCGGTGCCCAAGCCCGCCGAAATCAAGCGGGTGCTCGACCAGTACGTGATCGGACAGGAGCGCGCCAAGAAAATTCTCTCGGTCGCGGTCCACAATCATTACAAACGAATCGACTCGCAGATGGTGACCGGCGACGTCGAGCTGCAAAAATCCAACATCCTGCTGATTGGCCCGACCGGAGTCGGCAAGACTCTGCTGGCGCAAACCCTCGCGCGCTTCCTGCAGGTGCCATTCACGATCGCCGACGCGACTTCGCTGACCGAGGCCGGCTACGTCGGCGAGGACGTCGAGAACATCATACTGTCGCTGCTCCAGAACGCCGACTACGACATCGAGCGATGCCAGCGCGGCATCGTTTACATCGATGAGATCGACAAGATTGCGCGCAAGGGCGACAACCCGTCGATCACGCGCGACGTTTCGGGCGAAGGCGTTCAGCAAGCGCTGCTCAAAATAATCGAGGGCACGATGGCCTCGGTACCGCCCAAGGGCGGCCGCAAGCATCCGCAGCAGGAGTTCCTGCAAGTCGACACGACCAACATCCTGTTCATCTGCGGCGGCGCGTTCGTTGGACTGGACGACATCATCCGGCGGCGCATCTCGGGCAAGACGATGGGCTTTCGGGCCGACCTGACGCATCGCGACCCCAAGACAGTCTCCGAGCTTCTATATGAAGTGCAGCCGGAGGACTTGCTCAGGTTTGGATTGATTCCGGAGTTCGTCGGCCGCCTGCCCGTGATTGCGACGCTCGGCGAATTGGACGAGGAAGCGCTGGTGCGAATCCTGACCGAGCCGAAGAATGCGCTGGTGCGCCAGTATCAGAAGCTCTTCGACATGGAGAACGTTCACCTGAAATTCACGCAGGGTGCGTTGCGCGCGATCGCGCGCGAGGCGCTCAAGCGCAAGTCGGGCGCTCGCGGACTGCGCGCCATCATGGAAGCGATCATGGTGGACCTGATGTACGAAATCCCCTCACAGCCGAACATCAAGGAGGTGCTAATCTCGGAGGAAGTGGTTACTCAGAAGGAGCAGCCGCTGCTGGTCTATCAAAAGACCGCCGAAACCGCATAGCCCGGGAGACTTGAGATCTACAAGATGCTTTTTCGCAATGACAAAAAAAATAATCGCGATGCAACGACGAACGTGGTGCCATTGTTCCCGTTGCGCGAACTGATCGTTTTCCCACACGAAGTCTATCCCATCTTCGTCGGACGCCAGAAGTCGATTAAGGCTCTGGAAGCCGCCGAGGCCAAGAAGACCCCGATTCTGCTGGTGACGCAGAAGGACCCCAAGGTGGCCGAGCCCGCGCCCCGCGACTTGTATGCGGTCGGCACGCTCGGCGTCGTCGTGCAGCTGTTGCGCCTGCCCGACGGGACCGTCAAGGCGCTGGTCGAAGGCAAGAAGCGCGCGCGCGTGATCCGTTACGTCGCCGACGAGGAATATTTCCAGGTCGAGGCGGAGGAGATCGAGGAAGTCAGCGAGCGTACCACCGAAGTCGAGGCGCTGATGCGCTCGGTGGTCTCCACCTTCGACAACTACGCGCGGCTCAACAAGAAGATTCCGCCCGAGATGGTAACGTCGATCGCGGCCGTCGACGATCCCGCGTTCCTGGCCGACAAGCTGGTCGGACATCTCGGGATCAAGCTCGAAGACAAGCAGGCGCTGCTCGAATCGACCATCCCGGCCGAGCGGCTGGAGAAGATCCTCGGCTACATGCGCTCGGAGCTGGAAATCCTCGAGGTCGAAAAACGCATCCGCTCGCGCGTCAAGAAGCAGATGGAGAAGACGTCCAAGGAGTACTACCTCAACGAGCAGATGCGCGCGATTCAGAAGGAGCTCGGCGAGAAGGACGAATTCAAGAACGAGATTCAGGAATTGGACGAAAAACTTCGGCAGAAGAAGATGCCCGCCGAGGCCCGCGAGAAGTGCGAGCGCGAGATTAAGAAACTCAAGATGATGTCGCCGATGTCCGCCGAGGCGACCGTCGTGCGCAACTACCTGGATTGGTTTCTGTCGCTGCCGTGGTTCGAGTACACCGAGGACAAGCTCGACATCAAGGAAGCTGAGCGCGTTCTCGAGGAAGATCATTACGGCCTGGACAAGGTCAAACAGCGCATCCTGGAATACCTGGCGGTCGAGACCCTGGTCGGCCAGATGAAGGGACCCATCCTGTGCCTGGTCGGACCTCCGGGCGTCGGCAAGACTTCGCTGGGCAAGTCGGTGGCGCGCGCGACCGGACGCAAATTCGTGCGCGTGTCGCTGGGCGGCGTGCGCGACGAAGCCGAAATACGCGGCCATCGCCGGACCTACATCGGCGCGCTGCCGGGCAAGGTGATCCAGTCGATTCGCAAGGCCGGATCGTCCAACCCCGTGCTGCTGTTCGACGAAGTCGATAAGATGTCCACCGACTTCCGCGGCGATCCGTCGTCGGCGCTGCTCGAAGTTCTCGATCCCGAGCAGAACTGCACGTTTAACGACCACTATCTCGACTGCGATTACGATTTGTCGAAAGTGCTGTTCATCACGACGGCGAATACGCTCGACCGCATCCCGCGGCCGCTCCAGGACCGGATGGAAGTCATCCGGATTCCCGGCTACACGGAATTGGAGAAGCTCAATATCGCCAAAAAGTACCTGTTGAAGAAGCAGCAGGAGGCCAACGGGCTGCGCCCGGAGAACATCGAGGTCTCCGACGGCGCAATCCAGGGCATCATCCGCCATTACACGCGCGAAGCGGGGGTCAGAAATCTCGAGCGCGAACTCGCCTCGATCTGCCGCAAGATTGCGGTCGAAGTCGTCAAGACCGATCGCAACGCGCACGTCAAAATTTCGAGCTCGAGTCTGGGCAAGTACCTCGGCGTTCCGAAGTTCCGCTACGGCACGGCGGAGACCGTACCGCAGGTGGGAGTGGCGACCGGGCTGGCGTGGACCGAGCTCGGCGGCGAGCTGCTCAGCGTCGAAGTGACGATCGTTCCGGGACGCGGCAAGCTCACCATCACCGGCCAGCTCGGCGACGTGATGCAGGAATCGGCGCAGGCTGCGCTTTCATACGTGCGTTCGCGCGCCGAGGTGCTCGGGCTCGATCGCGGCTTCTATCATCGGATCGACATTCACATTCACGTTCCCGAAGGCGCCATTCCCAAGGACGGGCCGTCGGCGGGAATCACGCTCGCGACCGCGCTGGTGTCGGCGCTCACGCGCTCGCCGATTCGCAACGACCTTGCGATGACGGGCGAAATCACGCTGCGCGGAAGGGTGCTGCCGATCGGAGGACTCAAGGAGAAGGTGCTAGCGGCGCATCGCGGGGGCATCAAGACGATCCTGATACCCAGGGACAACGCCAAGGACATCGAGGAGATCCCGCCGCAGATCATGAAGGGCATCACCTTGATCCAGGTCGAGCACATGGACGAAGTGCTCAAGCGTGCGCTGGTGCTGACCGACCCGGATACGTTCTTCAAGCCGGGCAACGGCGAGAGCGACCTGGCGTTCCTGCGCGAGCCGGAACCGAAGGGTCGAATGACGCCGGGGGACGAAGACGATACCACTGTATCCACGAACTTGTCGTAGGTTCTGAGCGGGGGACGCCGCGAATTCCGGCGGGGCCGGAAGCGCGCGGCTCAAATGCGCGGTCACGGATATTCGGGAAGACCGCTGAAGGTTACATATGACTAAGGCTGAACTCATAGAGGCGCTGTCGAACAAGCTTCCGCTCAACAAGGCCGATGCCGAACGCGCAATTAACATCGTGCTCGACGACGTCATCGCCGCGCTGCGCCAGGGCGAGCGTGTGAACATCTCAGGCTTCGGAACGTTTTCAGTATCGGAACGGCAGGCGCGCACCGGCCGCAATCCAAAGACCGGCGCATCGATCGAGATTGCGGCAAGCCGGTCGGCGAAGTTCAAGCCGGGCAAACAGTTGAAGGACTCGCTCAACGAAGGCGTCGGCGCTGCGACGGCGTCGTCGGCGCCGTCGGCAGGCTCGTGACCGGCTCGCGCGGCCTCAATCAAGTAAGTTTAAGAGGCCGGCCCGTGTGTCGATGACACACGCAGGCGCCCTCTTTTGCCAGGACTTCGGCCGCGGGCGGTTAGCTCAGTGGTAGAGCATCGGCCTTACAAGCCGGGGGTCGCAGGTTCGAAACCTGCACCGCCCACCAATAAAATCAAGCGGGTTCGTGGCCGGGAACCAACCAACGTGGGGTCGTAAAGCGCGTCCCGTCAGCCCATTGCCTCGCGGATCATCACCAACATCATCTTGAATTGCTCGACCGCCTTCAGGGCGTGGGGCACGTTGGCCGGCATCAGGATCATCTCATCCTTGCCGAGGCGGTGGGACACGCCGCCAATGGTTATCTCGGCCACACCGTCCAGCACCTGGACAAGGGCATCGAACGGCGCCGTGTGCTCGCTGAGGCCCTGGGCCTTGTCGAAGGCAAATAGCGTCACCGTGCCGGTCTTCTTCTTGACGATCTCCCGGCTCACGACCGCCCCAGC
>JGI20177J14857_1000037_pt1 | contig 33475 bp, 25 predicted proteins | sample NGESurdeep072012_6_FD_14857 | JGI IMG/M metagenome (IMG submission 14857) | reverse complement strand
GCTCGTCGTGTAGAACTCCCGCTCCTGGTTGCCGAAGCCATTTCCGCCGGTATCTGCGACCCACTTCGCGCGGTCGAACGACGCGCCCGCCGGTCCGTCGAACTCGTCGCGCCAGACAGGACTCGGCAATGGCGAGAGATTGGCACACGCGGCGAGCGCGAAGAAAGCGAAGCAAGCCGGTTTCACGGTAGCCCGGCGCCCGGCATTGTCGACATCTCCATAGCGTCCGCCTAAGGCCCAAGTTCAGCTGCAAGCAGAATCAACGAAGCGCGCGTAGCGCGCCACCGAAAAGTGCTTGTCAGCTGCAACATTCGTTAGGCCTCTCTGATGAATGACCTGCCTCTGCGATAGCTTTGGACGCATGGCGAACAACAAACGAACAATTGCGATTCTCACCGGCGGCGGCGACGTCCCCGGTCTCAATCCTGCGATCAGGGCGATCACGATCCGCGCGCTACGCGAAGGCTACCGCGTTATCGGCATTCGGCGCGGTTGGGCGGGAGTCGTCGACTACAACCGGGATGACGGCGCCGACAACTCCGAAAGCGTGCAAGAGCTCTCGGAGGCCATCGTGAATCGCGCCGGCCGCAGCGGCGGCACTTTCCTCCACACCTCTCGAACGCGGCCAAGCCACCTGCCACGCGCGCGCGTGCCGGTGCATCTCACCGGCTACGACGAGCCGATCAACGACGTCACGAAGGACGTGCTCAAGAACCTCGAGCACATCGGAGTCGACGTACTGATTCCGATCGGAGGCGACGACACGCTCAGCTACGCCAAACGCCTGCACGATGAAGGGGTACAGGTCGTCGCCATCCCGAAGACGATGGACAACGACGTGTACGGCAGCGATTACTGCATCGGCTTCAGTACCTGCGTCACGCGCACCATCGAGCTCACGCACCGGCTGCGCACCTCGGCCGGGTCCCACGAGCGCTTTCTCGTCATCGAGGTTTTCGGCAGATACGCCGGTTTCACGGCGCTCCTGCCGACGATGGCCGGTGCGGCCGACCGCTGCCTCATCCCCGAGTATCCGGCCGACGTCGAGCATCTGACCGAGCTGATGACCTACGACCACAACAGGAATCCCAGCAAGTACTCGGTGGTGCTCGTATCGGAGGGAGCACATCTCAAGACGCAGGAAGGAATGAGCTTCGAGAGCGGAGAGACGGACATGTTCGGACACCGCAAGCTCGGTGGCATCGGTGACAAGGTCGCGGCCGCGCTCAAGGAGTACTCACCCAAGTACAACAACGGCCGCCGGATCGACGTCGTCAACCAGCGGCTCGGCTATCTCGTTCGCTCGGGCGATCCGGATGCACTCGACTCGATCGTGCCGATGGCGTTCGGCAATCTCGCGCTCGACCTGGTCCTGAAGAAGCAATTCGGCCGTCTCGTGAGCGTCCACCGCGGCTTCTACGACAGCGTTCCGATCACGAGCGTGACGTCGGAGAAGAAGATCGTCGACATCACGAAGTACTACAACACGGAGCGCTTGCGGCCGATCTACGAGTTCGACGGCGCACCGCTGTTCATCATGACGAGTGATTGATGACCGTGAAGCGAGGAGTGGGAGGTCTCAGTTGCCATCGACGGAGAACGCAAGCAGCACCTTGCCTGGCATCGCGAATCTGTAGAAACGATGGACGGACATTGTTGTTGTCGGCCTAACGACGATCAACTTCGTTTGAAGTACTGTACTGCCCGCTCATGCTTTTCCGCAGCGGCTCGAGAACCGAAAGTCCCGAGGTTTCGGCGCTTGCCGGTTTTCGGATTCTTCTTCCGCGAATACAGCCGGTACTTCCCATCCTTTAGCTTTCGGATCATCGCGATCGTTTCTCGGACGAGTCCGGCAGTCGGGCCGGTGCGTGAGTGTGTGCTGTCCAGCTAACGCCTACTAGCTTGCAAGAGAAGTTGAAAAGCTGCGGGCTACGCTGCCTTTGCCCACTCTAACAGCCGACCTCGATGAGCGAAAGTCTCGTCGCTTTCCGCACTTAGGCGCGACGTCCTCACACCCCGATCCAGACGAGCGACGTCTACATCCTGATGTCGCTCAGCAGCATGTCGTGCCCCCATTGGTCGGCAAAGCCGTTCTGCCGGAGCACCGTCGCGATCTGGCCCCAGTGCCGGATGTCATGCAGGAAGATGTTCGACGCGATCTTGTGGTTGCTGGCTGAGACCGTACCGGCTGTGAGAGTCTGAAACGTCAGAACGCGATCGAGCTCCTTCTTGGGCGCCGTCGTGAGAAAGTGCACCAGCTGGCCGCGAGCATCATCGCCGAGCTCGAACACTTCTTCCATCGAAGTCTGCCGGAATTCCTCCCAGGGGGTCACTTCCTGATCCAGCAGCCGCTGCGTGTACCGCAGCTCCACCACGAAAATGTGCAGCACCACTCCGCCGATCGTCGCCATGCGGCCAGTAGCGAACGGCACCGCCCACGCTTTGGGGTGTTCGACGAACCAGTCGCGCCAGCGGCGGTGCTCCTTCGACGTCAGCTCGAGGAGAGTTTTGTAGCTGAGCGCGCAGCGGTCGATGGCGGTCACACTCTCATGTGGTCCGGGCGCCAGTTCCGAATGGCGCGCTTGATGTCGACCCGAGTCTTGAGCTCCCCACCGAGCGCACGCCGTGCGAGCTCGGGTACTTCATCATCGGGCGCGAATCGGAGGCCAATTAGCTGGTCTGCCGTCAGATCGCCAATGCGGCCGCGCAAATCGGCTGGGAGAACCCGCTCGAGACGGCCGCGCTCCTCGAGACGAATGATGCGATCCTGAGCGCGAAGGGGCATGCTCCGGGACAGGAAGATTCCGAGGAATAACGCAATCGCTACCAGGACGGCCCACCCGTTGATGACTCTCGGGTCGCGGACGAAATTCACCGCCGCGACGAACACGTTGATGAGCAATATGGGAACAGCGAAGAAATGCCACGCCGGAACCCACCGACGGTGAGTGCCCAACGTCTGCGTCTGATCTGCCATCTTGGCTCCTTGTTGTGTGATCCCGCATCAACCCGCAGAAGTTAGCGGTCGCTCAGAATTGCGCGAGTGTGAGATATCGTTCTCGATCGAGGAAGCTGCGCCCGGGGCTTCTTATCCATTGGCAGTCTGGGCTTCCGCGTCGCGAGCGTATCGCTTGAGCCTCGTTATCATCGCGTTCAGGCCCGGCTCCCGCGCGGCCAATCCAATGCTTTCCATCAATATGCCGACGAAATCAACAGGAATTCCGAGTGTGGTCGACGGCGGCTGACCGTTCACCGCTCCGAAGATGATGGCGAGAACGGCCGCGATCGTGGGCGATTGGCGGACGTTGAGATCTGCGTAGAAGTACATCCGACCGTCACGCATTTCCGGAATGATGTCCACACGCGTCTGGCATTCCGGAACGGTGAACGATCCACGGTCGAGGTCCTTGAGCCGATCCGGCAGCGGCTCGAGCTTCTTCGAGTACTGGACGAGCGCCTGCATCTTCTCCTCGCGCCCCATCGACCGGAACAGTCGCAACACTCGATCGATGGACGGCGGAATGCCCGAGCTGGCGGGGGCGCTCTCCATATGCTGGAATGTAATTAGCTTTCGCCAGTCAAATCTTCAAACGCAACGGAGAGCCGGATGCCAACGAGAAAAGCGACTGCAGTCTGGGAAGGCGGACTCAAGAACGGAAAAGGAAGCTTCAAGGGCGAGAGTGGCGCGATCAGCGCTCAATTCAACTTCAGCTCGCGGTTCGAGAGCGGAGCAGGATCGAATCCCGAAGAGCTGCTCGCAGCCGCGGAAGCGGCGTGCTTCAGCATGGCGCTGGCCGCCAGCCTCGAGAAGAACGGCACGCCCGCCACGAAGGTCGAGACCAGCGCGGCGTGTACGGTTCAGGCAGTTCCGGGCGGCTTCGGCATCACCACGATGAAGCTAACCGTGCAGGCGACGGTGCCGAAAATCGATAAGGTGAAATTCGACCAGATCGCGCAGGAAACCAAAGAAGGATGCCCGGTCTCGAAAGCGTTGAAGGGCAACGTCGACCTCCAGCTCGAGGCGAGGCTGGTCTAGAAGCGCCGGTTCCAATCGACGTGCCGAGGGCGTCCAGCGCGAGAGCGCGGACGCCTTTTTTATCGCGAGTAGTTCCTGATCTTGCTCTTGAGCAGCTCACCGTTGGAGAAGATGATCAGCTCTCCCGACTCGCTCCGCACGCGGGTGGTCTTGAGGCCGATGTGCTCCACCTTTCCGCGATAGTTCTCGACTGAGATCGAGTCGCCGACTACGAACGGCTTGTCGATGACGATCGAGATGGCGGCGAATAGATCGCCGAGGATGTTCTGAACGGCGAGCGCAATCGCAAGTCCGCCGATCCCGAGGCCGGTGAGCAGCGGCCTGATCTCAACATTGTGTACCGAGAGCGCGACGAGGCCGAGAACAATCCAAATGGTGAGACGCGCGACGGCGCCAATGGCCTTCAACGTCGTGATGCTACTGCCATCGGTGGCGTGGACCTGGACATTCCGCTGGACGTAGTAGCTGATGATGATGTTAGTCCAAATCACGCCCTGCATGAACAGAGCGAGCGTGGTCGCGACGTTCGCCCTGTCCTGGGTGCTCGCGGGGAGACCGAGCATTCGCGGCACGAAGGAGGCGATGAGGGCGAGAACCAGGAACCCCGAGCCCCGGAGGATCTTGACCGCAAGGCTGCTCTGCATCCGCACTAATCTACCACTGCCTGGATGGCGCTACGAAAGACGCGCGGGTTGCCGAAACTCGAGGGCGCTACGAAAGGCGCATCCTTGAATCCGCTTAGGCGCCGCGAGCCATCAGCGCGACACTTTCCATAGCATCACAAGCGTCGCAGTTGCGGCAGCTCCACTCGGCCACGATCTCCTCGCCGAAATGCTCGAGGATGTAGCGGGTGCGGCACTGCGTCGTCTGGCAGAACTGGATCATCCTGCGGAGCTTCTCCTGATCCATCGCGCGTCGCTCTTCGTAGTCCTGCAGGTCCGCGCTCAGATCCACCGCACAAAGATTGTCGCCGAGCCTCTCCCACTTTCCGCCGCGGTGCTCGCGCACGAGGCCGTGACGCTTGAGTAGAGCGAAAACGATCTTTGCCTTGCGGGAAGGAATTCCCGTGAGCTCGACGATATCGTCGAGCGGCACCTGCGTCTTGAGCGGATACTTCTCCAGCGCCAGCGCGACCTGCGCCGCCTCTTGCACCTCCGGATACTTGCCGCCCAGAAAGTACGACTGTATCCGCTTGTCCTCGACGCGGTACAGCACTCTACAAATTGCGGGCTGGCCGTCCCGTCCCGCTCGGCCGGCTTCCTGATAGTACGCTTCGATGGAGCCCGGGAAATGGTAGTGGATCACCCAGCGCAGATCCTGCTTGTCGATGCCGAGTCCGAAGGCGTTGGTGGCGATGATCGCCTTGAGCTCGCCCGCCATGAAGCGGTCCTGAACATCTTTCCGATCGGCCGCCGGCCGCTTGCCGTGGTAGATCCCGATGTTGAACTCCTCCGCCAGCGCCGCGTACAGCCGCTCGGCCTCTTTCACCGTCGCGACGTAAATCACACCCGAGCCCTCGAATTCCTGGAGAGCGTGGCGGAGCGTTGCGTCCTTGATCTGGTCGTTGACGGTGCGAACCACCTCGAAGCGGAGATTCGGGCGAGCGAATCCCGTGATCGTGATGTGCGGATCGATCATGCCGAGCTGTCGGATGATGTCGGCCTGAACATGCGCGGTTGCAGTGGCGGTGAGCGCGAGCACCGGTGGGCGGCCGAGTCGCTTGGAGATCGCTCCGAGCGAGAGATAGTCGGGGCGGAAATCGTGTCCCCACTGGCTCACGCAATGCGCCTCGTCGACGACGAAGAGACTGATCGGGCGCGAGAGCAGATGCTCGAAGAAAGCGCGGTCCTTGAAGCGCTCGGGAGTGAGGTAAAGAATTTCTCCTTCGCCTTCGGCGATCTGGCGGTGCGCCTCCCGCGACTCGGCGCTAGAGAGGTGCGAATGCATCGCGACAGAGCTCACTCCTTGCGCGGAGAGCTTGTCGTGCTGGTCCTTCATCAGGGCGATGAGCGGGCTGACGACAACAGTGAGTCCGGGCAGCAGCACCGCGGGCAACTGGTAAATCAGCGACTTCCCGCTCCCGGTCGGCATCACTACTAGGGCGTCTTTGCCGGAGAGAACGGCGTCGAGAGGCGCCCACTGGCCAAGCCTGAAATCCTGATGCCCAAAGCGATCGTGGAGCAGCTGTCGAGCCGACTCTCTTGTTATTCGTTTCGCCACTCTTGCTGATACAGGCACAAAGTATTCCGCACACTTATCAGCTCAGGAGCTGCAGTCGCCATCACGCCGCTCGACACGAAGAAGCTGACATGGTAAGCTGAGCGACGATGCCGAATTCCCTCTCCCCTTCCACTCCCCCGCGATTCCAGATTTTCGCGCCAACCGCTCCGGGATTGGAGTCGATCGCCGCGGGCGAGCTCAAGTCACTCGGCGTGAGAGGACGGCAGGAAATCGGAGGGGTCGCGTTCGACGGTGATCTGGATCGCATCTACCAGGCGAATCTCTGGCTTCGCACCGCGAGCCGCGTGGTGGTCAGACTCGGGCAATTTCACGCCAGCACTTTTTACGAACTCGCGCGGAGATCGAAGAAATTGCCGTGGCAGGATTTTCTTCCGGAGAAAGGCTCGGTCGAAGTGCGCGTCACCTGCAGAAAGTCAAAGCTCTACCATTCCGACGCCGTGGCGGAGCGCGTGCTTTCCGCGATCGCGGGAGCGGCGTCGCGAGACATCGAGCTGAAAGGGGGGAGCTCTGTCGGCGACGAAGACGAAGACGGTGAAGATGGACGGGGTGAAACTCAGCTCTTCATCGTGCGTATCGTGAACGATCAGTGTGAGATCAGTGCCGACAGCTCGGGCGAGCTGTTGCACCGGCGTGGATACCGGAAGGAAGTGGCAAAGGCGCCGCTTCGGGAAACGCTGGCGGCGGCGATGGTGCTGGCGAGCGGATGGGATGGGCGACGAGGGGAGCCGCTGCTCGACCCGATGTGCGGGTCGGGCACGATTCCGATCGAGGCGGCGCTCATCGCGCGCGGGATTGCGCCGGGGCTCGAGCGGGATTTTCAATTCATGCACTGGCCTACTTTCGACCGCGGTCTCTGGAACGACATCATCGAGAAGGCGCGCGCCCCCGTGACCAGCCCGACCCTCGACATCCTCGGCGCCGACCGCGACGCCGGCGCAATCCTGGCTGCGACACACAACGCGGAGAGAGCGGGCGTCGCGCGAGATGTTCGGTTTTCGGCGGAGTCGCTCTCGGGGTCCATCGCGAAGATCGAAGATGTCGCAAATGGAGAGGGTTGGATTCTCACCAACCCGCCCTACGGAGTGCGGGTCGGTGAGAGCGAAGATCTACGCAACCTGTACGCGACTCTGGGAAATGCTTTGAAAACGAAGCGTGGATGGAGAATCGGGATACTGACGTCCGACGCGGTGCTGGCGGGGCAGATGCGGCTTCCCCTCCGGCCGAGGTTCAGCACGAGCAACGGTGGAATTCCGGTGAGCTTCCTGGTCAGCGAAAAAGCGGGGAGGGCCGAGGTGCGTCCGCTCAAATCTCGCGTAGGAAGGAGTATCGGTGAAAACTGACGGGTCCGATTAGATCATTATCTAATCGGGACGATCGTTTCGATAAATGTATCTGGCGGAGGAGTCCCAAAAAGCCGCGTTAGTGGCGCCCAAATGTCCCGATCAGGGCTCGTAGGAGACGCTCAAGACGACACAATGCACCATGGGGGACCCGACCGGGCGGTTTGCGTGTATTCTCTGGAACGGATCCGTTCGCTCCAGGCAGAAGGCCACCCAATCGACGTCGGAACCGCCGGAGAGAACGTGACCGTAGAGGGAGTCGATTGGGATATGGTCGTCCCCGGGGCGCAGCTGGGACTCGGGGACCAGGTCCTTCTCGAGATAGTGTCGTTCACAAACCCCTGCAAGACGATCAGGGCGTCGTTCATCGATGGAAAATTCATCCGCATCGCGCACAAGCTTCACCCGGGATGGAGCCGAGTATACGCGCGGGTGCTGTCCGAGGGTCAGATCCACTTCGGCGACCCCGTCGAAGTCAACTCAACGACCGAATAACACCCGGGGTCGGGCCACCCCCAGAACGGCCCCGCTTTTGAATGGTAGAACTGATCCCCACCGGCCCCGCGCCGGGAAATCGGGGATTCCAGGATCCTGCGAGCGGCGGTGCCCTAAGAGAAGTCACATCAAGGAGTAAAGTCGTGGAGATCGGCGATACAATCGAGGAAGAGACGGATGTGGAGGAAAGCTCCAAGCGCTCTTCCAATGCGGGCTCGCGCCGGAAAAACGGCGGTAAGGGACGCAACGGTAAAGGAAATGGCAACGGTGCCGGCACCAAACGCAGCGAAGAGGGGGCGGGCAGACTCGCCCCCGACGGAAAATTCAAGGACGCGGACCTCCGACGCCTCCTCAACGCCATGCGCGATCTGAGAGATGGTGAATTCGAGGTCCGGCTCGCCATGTCCGAAGATCCGCTGCTCTCAGAGATCGCGGACGCGTTCAACGGAATCGCGAAACTCAATGAGCGATTGTCCGAGGAGATGCTGCGCGTCAGCAGCACCATCGGACGCCAGGGCCAGATGAACGATCGCGCTTCCATTGGTCCCGTGACCGGTGGTTGGCGCTCCACCGTCGAATCCGTCAACACGCTCATCACCGATCTCGCTTCGCCCACGACCGAAGTGGCACGCGTGCTGACCGCTGTGGCCGAGGGAGATCTCGGCCAGAAGATGGTGCTGGAGATCGATGGCAAGCCGGTGCAGGGCGAGTTCCTCCGCATCGGCACCACCGTCAACACAATGGTTGACCAGCTTGGCTCCTTCGCCAACGAAGTCACGCGCGTCGCGCGCGAAGTTGGAACCGAGGGCAAGCTGGGTGGACAGGCAGAGGTGCCCGGCGTCGCCGGCACATGGAAGGACCTGACCGACAACGTCAACACGCTTGCTGGAAATCTCACCAGCCAGGTAAGAAACATTGCCGCGGTGACAACCGCGGTTGCCAAGGGAGATCTTTCCCAGAAAATCACGGTCGAAGCACGCGGCGAGACGCTCGCGCTCAAGAACACGATCAACACCATGGTGGATCAGCTGAGCGCGTTTGCGTCTGAAGTAACCCGTGTGGCGAGAGAAGTGGGAACCGAAGGAAAGCTTGGTGGACAGGCGCAAGTGCCCGGCGTCGCCGGCACGTGGAAGGACCTGACCGATAACGTCAACACGCTTGCGGGAAACCTCACCGGTCAGATCAGAAACATCGCCGACGTGACGACCGCGGTCGCGAAGGGCGACCTGTCGCGGAAGATCACCGTCGATGTAAAGGGGGAGATCCTCGAACTGAAGCAGACCATCAACACGATGGTGGATCAGCTGAGCACGTTCGCCGAGGAAGTGACTCGCGTCGCGCGTGAGGTGGGCACCGAGGGACGACTCGGCGGACAGGCGCAGGTGCCGCAGGTCGCGGGCACGTGGAAGGATCTCACCGACAACGTGAACTTCATGGCGAGTAACCTCACCGGCCAGGTGAGAAACATCGCCGACGTCACGACAGCAGTCGCACGCGGCGACCTGTCGCGCAAGATCACTGCTGATGCGCGGGGAGAGATTCTCGAGCTCAAGAACACCATCAACATCATGGTGGACCAGCTGAGCGCCTTTGCATCGGAAGTGACGCGTGTCGCGCGCGAAGTGGGTACCGAGGGTAAGCTGGGGGGCCAGGCCGAGGCGCCGAGCGTCGGTGGAACGTGGAAGGATCTCACCGACAACGTGAACACGCTGGCCGGAAATCTCACCAGCCAGGTGAGAAACATCGCGGCCGTCACGACGGCGGTGGCGAAAGGCGATCTGTCGCAGAAGATCACCGCCGACGCGCGCGGTGAAATCCTCGAGCTGAAGAACACCGTCAACACGATGGTGGACCAGCTGAGCACCTTCGCGTCGGAAGTGACGCGCGTCGCCAAGGAAGTGGGAACTGAAGGGAAGCTTGGCGGACAGGCCGACGTGTCCGGAGTGGTCGGAACGTGGAAGGATCTCACCGACAACGTAAACGCCATGGCGTCGAGCCTCACGGGACAGATCAGAAACATCGCCGACGTCACGACGGCTGTGGCGAGGGGAGATCTGTCCAGAAAGATCACCGCGGCAGCAAAGGGGGAGATCCTAGAGCTGAAGGATACGATCAACATCATGGTCGATCAGCTGAGCGCGTTCGCTTCCGAAGTCACTCGCGTGGCGAAGGAAGTCGGAACCGAAGGAAAACTCGGTGGTCAGGCAAAAGTGTCGGGCGTCGCGGGGACGTGGAAGGATCTCACCGACAATGTGAATTTCATGGCGTCGAATCTGACCGGCCAGGTCCGCAACATCGCGGACGTCACGACTGCGGTCGCGAAGGGAGATCTGTCGAGAAAGATCACTGCGGAAGCGAAGGGAGAAATCCTCGAGCTGAAGGATACGATCAACATCATGGTCGATCAGCTCAGCGCATTCGCGGCCGAAGTGACGCGCGTCGCGCGCGAAGTGGGTACCGAAGGAAGACTTGGCGGTCAGGCCAGCGTTCCCGGAGTCGGGGGAACATGGAAGGACCTCACCGACAATGTGAACACCCTGGCCGGAAATCTCACCGGCCAGGTGCGAAACATCGCCGCCGTAACTACGGCAGTCGCGCGCGGAGACCTGTCACAGAAGATCACCGTCGAAGCAAAGGGTGAGACGGCGGAGCTCAAGGACACGATCAACACGATGGTCGATCAGCTCAGCGCGTTCGCCGACGAAGTCACGCGCGTCGCGAAGGAAGTAGGAACGGAAGGCAAGCTCGGCGGACAGGCGAGCGTTCCGGGTGTCGCCGGAACATGGAAGGATCTCACGGACAACGTGAACGCGATGGCGTCCAACCTCACGGGCCAGATCAGAAACATCGCCGATGTGACGACGGCGGTCGCGAAGGGAGATCTGTCGCGCAAGATCACGGTCGATGTGAAGGGCGAGATTCTCGAGCTCAAGCAGACCATCAACACGATGGTGGACAGCCTGAGCGTTTTCGCGGGCGAAGTGACACGCGTCGCGCGCGAGGTGGGTACCGAGGGCCGGCTGGGCGGACAGGCAAACGTGCCTGGCGTCGCCGGAACGTGGAAGGATCTCACCGACAACGTGAACTTCATGGCGTCGAACCTCACCGGCCAGGTGAGAAACATCGCCGACGTCACGACCGCGGTCGCGAAGGGAGACCTCTCGCGCAAGATGACGGTCGACGTGAAGGGGGAGATCCTCGAGCTGAAGAACACCATCAATACAATGGTCGATCAGCTGAGCGCGTTCTCGTCCGAAGTGACGCGAGTCGCACGCGACGTGGGCACGGAAGGAAAGCTGGGTGGGCAGGCGAACGTGCCCGGAGTCGCGGGCACGTGGAAGGATCTGACGGACAACGTGAATACGCTGGCCGGAAATCTGACGAGCCAGATCAGAAACATCGCCCTCGTCACGACCGCGGTCGCCAAGGGAGATCTCTCGCAGAAGATCACCGTCGAGGTGCGCGGTGAGATTCTCGAGCTCAAGAACACCGTCAACGCGATGGTGGACTCGCTCCGTGTCTTCGCGGACGAAGTGACGCGTGTCGCCAAGGAAGTAGGCACTGAAGGGAAGCTCGGCGGCCAGGCGGAAGTGCCCGGTGCCGCCGGAACGTGGAGAGCACTCACCGACAACGTGAACGCGATGGCGAACAGCCTGACGCTGCAGGTGCGAGCGATCGCGGACGTCGCGACCGCGGTGACGCGGGGCGACTTGAGCAGGCAGATCGCGGTGGAGGCTCAGGGTGAGCTGGACGAGCTGAAGAACAACCTGAACCAGATGATCGTGAACCTGAAGTCCACGACCGAGAAGAATTCGGAACAGGACTGGTTGAAGACGAACCTCGCCAAGTTCTCGCGGATGATGCAGGGACAGAAGGATCTGGAAGCGGTGTCAAAGCTCATCATGTCGGAGCTCACGCCGCTCGTCTCGGCGCACCACGGCGCGTTCTACATCATGGACGACGACGACAACACGCCGGTGCTGAAGCTCATCGCGAGCTACGCGTACAAGGAGCGCAAGCACGTCGGCAACCGCTTTAACCTCGGCGAAGGGCTCGTCGGGCAAGCGGCGCTGGAGAAGAAACCGATTCTGCTCACGAACATTCCGGACGACTACATCCGGATCTCGTCGGGTCTTGGAGAGGCGCCGCCGCGCAACGTCCTCGTGCTCCCCGTGCTGTTCGAGGGAGAAGTGAAGGCCGTGATCGAGCTCGCTTCGTTCCTGCCCTTCAGCCAGATCCACCAGCTCTTCCTCGATCAGTTCGCGGAGAGTGTGGGAGTCGTGATCAACATGATCTCGGCCAACATGCGGACGGCGGAGCTGTTGGAGCAGTCGCAGGGCCTGACTTTGGAGCTTCAGAGTCAATCCGAAGAGCTGCGCAAGCAGCAGGAAGAGCTGAAGAGATCCAACGCCGAGCTCGAGGCGCAGGCGACGACGCTTCGCACCTCGGAGGAGCTGCTCAAGGATCAGCAGGAGGAGCTTCAGCAGGTCAATGAGGAGCTCGAGGAAAAGGCGTCGCTACTGGCCGAGCAGAACCGGAAGGTCGAATCGAAGAACGAGGAGGTGGAAGCGGCACGACTCGCTCTCGAGGAGAAGGCGGAGCAGCTCGCGCTCAGCTCCAAGTACAAGTCGGAGTTCCTCGCCAACATGTCGCACGAGCTGAGGACTCCGCTCAACAGCCTCCTCATCCTGGCGCGGCTGCTGAGCGAGAACAAGGACGGCAATCTCAGCGCGAAGCAGGTCGAGTTTGCGCAGACGATTCTCACGTCTGGAAGCGATCTGCTCAATCTCATCAACGACGTGCTCGATCTATCGAAGGTCGAAGCCGGCAAGATGGATGTGAATCCGACGGAGATCCGGCTCTCGGACTTCAAGGAATTCGTCGAGCGCAGCTTCAACCAGCTCGCCGACCAGAAGGGGCTCGGATTCCACGTCGACCTGGTCTCGGATCTTCCGCAGACGATCCTCACCGACGGCGGGCGGCTGCAGCAGGTTCTCAAGAACCTTCTGTCCAATGCGTTCAAGTTCACTGAGCAGGGAGACGTCACTCTCACCGTTCGTCGCGCCGAGAAGGGACGCCGGTTCCTGAATCCTGCGCTCGAAGCTACGCCGGAGGTGCTCGCGTTCTCGGTCTCCGATACTGGCGTCGGAATTCCCAAGGACAAGCAGCGACTGATCTTCGAGGCGTTCCAGCAGGCGGACGGAACGACGAGCCGCAAGTATGGTGGAACGGGTCTCGGACTTTCGATCAGCCGAGAGATTGCGCGCCTGCTCGGCGGTGAGATCAGGGTCGAGAGCGGGGAGAATCAGGGCAGCACGTTTACGTTGTTCCTCCCCCTGCGGTACATCCCGCGTCAGGACGGGCCCGATCGCGATCCGATCCGTATCAGCAACTACCCTTCACTGGTCCGCAACATGGGAGCGCCGCGACGGACTACGCCGGTCAGGGCAGAACCGCCAAGTCGAGACCAGCGGCGCAAGCCCTCCGGTGACGCGCTGCAGTATCGGCCCGAGCGTCGAGCGGTACCGCAAACGATGATAGCCGACGACAGGGAGCGGATAGAGGAAGGCGATCGCACCGTGCTCGTCATCGAGAACGATCAGAACTTCGCGAAGATTCTGCTCGACATGGCGCGCGACAAGGGCTACAAGGCGGTGGTCGAGCTGGACGGCGAGGCCGGCCTCGAGGCCGCGCGCGACATTCGTCCGGATGCGATCACCCTCGACATCGACATGCCGGGAATGGATGGACTCGAGGTGCTCGATCGCCTCAAGCGCGATCCGGAGACGAGGCACGTCCCGGTGCACATCATCTCGGGCGTCGAGCAGAAACGCGCGGGACTCAACGCGGGCGCGATCGCCTTCCTGGCCAAGCCAGTGAGCAAGGAAGCGCTCGATGCGGCGTTCGCGCGAATCTCCACTTTCATCGACACCGTGCCGAAAAACCTGCTGGTCGTCGAGGACAACGACGCGCAGCGGCGGAGCATCGTCGAGCTGATCGCGGACGACGACGTCGAGATTATCGCGGTTGGCTCCGCGGAAGAGGCGCTGGGCAAGCTCCATGAGAGGCACTTCGACTGCATGGTGCTCGACCTCGGGCTCCGCACGGGCGACATGAGCGGCTTCGACCTGCTCGAGCAGGTGAAGTCGGATTCGGACAACCACGACCTTCCGATCATCATCTACACCGGCAAGGAGCTGAGCCCGGAGGACGAGACGAAGATCAAGAAGTACGCGGAGACGATCATCGTGAAGGACGTGAAGTCTCCCGAGCGCCTGCTCGACGAAACGGCGCTCTTCCTCCACCGCGTCGAGGCGAAGCTGCCCGAGCAGAAGCGGAAGATGCTGGAGCATCTTCACGATGCCGACTCCGTGGTCGCCGGGAAGAACATCCTCGTGGTGGACGACGACGTACGCAACATCTTCTCGCTGACGAGCATGCTCGAGGATCACGGCATGGTCGTGCGATTCGCCGAAAACGGAAAGCAGGCGATCGAGCAGCTGAAGAAGGACGCGAACGTGGACGCGGTGCTGATGGACGTAATGATGCCGGAGATGGATGGCTACGAGACGACGAGGGCGATCCGCGCGATGGACCAGTTCAAGTCGCTTCCGATCATCGCGCTGACGGCAAAGGCAATGAAGGGTGATCGCGAGAAGTGCATCGCGGCGGGAGCTTCCGACTACATCACGAAGCCCGTCGATACCGAGCAGCTGTTGTCACTGCTGCGAGTATGGCTGTACAGATAGCGGAGGTATCCGGCACTGGCGCGGAGCCCGACCGGCAGCCGTTCAAGCCCGATTTGGAGAGAATCGAGATCGAGCTGCTGCTGGAGGGGATCTTCCGTCATTACGGGTTCGATTTCCGGTCCTACGCCTACGCGTCGATTCGCCGCCGGCTGTGGAAGCGCATCCAGGAGGAAGGGCTACCGACCATGAGCGCGCTCCAGGAGCGCGTGCTTCACGAGCCGGCAATGATGGAGAAGCTGCTGCTGGATCTGTCCATCAACGTGACGGCGATGTTCCGGGATCCGAGCTTCTACATCACGTTTCGCCAGCACGTCGTGCCGCTGCTCCGCACCTATCCCTTCATCCGCATCTGGCACGCCGGCTGCTCGACGGGCGAAGAAGTCTATTCGATGGCGATGCTGCTGCGCGAAGAAGGGCTGTACGACCGCTCCCGCATCTACGCGACGGACATCAACGAAGTGGTGCTCCAGAGAGCGAAGGCGGGAATCTTTCCGCTCGAGCGGATGCAGGAGTACACCGACAATTACATGCGGGCCGGAGGCAAGAGATCGTTCTCCGAGTACTACACGGCGAAATATGGGGGAGCGTTGTTCGATCAGTCGCTGACGAAGAACGTGGTATTCTCGCAGCACAACCTGGTCACGGACCGCTCGTTCAGCGAGTTCAACGTCATCCTCTGCCGGAACGTGCTCATCTACTTCGACAAGACGCTCCAGTCGAAGGTCCACAGCCTGTTCTACGACAGCCTCGCCATGTTCGGAGTGCTGGTGCTGGGCAGCAAGGAGACGCTGCGGTTCATGTCGCACGAGGAATGCTATCAGCAGATGGCGCCCCCGGAAAAAATCTTCCGAAAGGTGAGATAGCGATGCCGTACTCGATCGTCGCAATGGGGACATCGTGGGGCGGATTGTCCGCGCTGACGAAGATTCTCGGCGGGCTGCCGGAGGAGTTCCCGATTCCGATCGTGGTGGTACAGCATCGGAGCAAGGATTCCGATCGGCTGCTGGCACAGCTTCTCGGGGACGCGACGCCGCTCAAAGTCGTCGAGGTCGAGGACAAGGACGCGCTGTGCGCGGGAACCGTGCATGTCGCCCCCGCGAACTATCACATCCTGGTCGAACCCGGATACCTGTCGCTCACCACCGAGGAGCCGGTCAGATTCAGCCGCCCGTCGATCGATGTGATGTTCGCATCGGCCGCCGATACTTACCGGTCGGAGACAATCGGAATCATCCTCACCGGCGCGAACGAGGATGGAGCGAGCGGCCTCGCGCACATCGTGAGGCGCGGCGGACGCGCGCTCATCCAGGATCCGAAGACCGCCGAGATTCCGATCATGCCGGACGCCGCCATCCAGGCAGTGCCGACGGCGGAGGTGCTTGCGCTCGACGATCTCGCGCCGCGCCTGCTCGAGCTTAGTCGGGAAGAGGCGATGCTGGCCCGGAGAACGGCGGTATGACGGACGATCGCGTCAACATCCTCCTCGTCGACGACCGCCGCGAGAATCTGCTCGCGCTCGAGGCGATTCTGGAGCCGCTCGGGCAGGTACTGATTCGCGCCGGCTCCGGCCCCGAGGCGCTGAGACAGGTGCTGGCGCTCGACTTCGCGGTGATGCTTCTCGACGTGCAGATGCCCGGCATGAACGGCTTCGAGGTAGCCGAGATCATCAAGTCGCGAGAGAGATCGCGCACGATCCCGATCATCTTCCTCAGCGCGATCAACAAGGAGGATGCGTACGTCTTCAAGGGCTACTCGATGGGCGCCGTCGACTACGTCTTCAAGCCGTTCAACCCCGACGTGCTGAGATCAAAGGTCGCGGTGTTCGTGGACCTGTCCGTCAAGCAGCGAGAGCTGCAGCGCCAGGGCGACCTGCTTCGTGAATCACAGAAGCGCGAGCTGGACCTGGAGCACCGCACTTCGCTGCTGGAAGCGGAGGCGCGCTCGGCGGCCAAGCTGTCGCAGATGAACGAGGAGCTGCACCGGCGTCAGGTCGCTCTGGAACAGGCGATGGGCGCGCGCAACCGCTTCTACGCTTCGATGAGCCACGAGCTGCGGACACCGATCAACGCTGTGATCGGCTACAGCACCATCATGCTCGACAACATTTATGGCCCCCTCAACGTCAAGCAAAAGGAAGGCCTGCAGCGATCGCTCAAAGCGGCGCGGCATCTTCTCGAGCTGGTGAACGACGTTCTCGATCTCTCCAAGATCGAAGCGGGAAAGATCGAGCTCTCGCTGCAGCCGGTGATGTTCCCGTCGCTGATCGAGGATCTGTTCGTCACGGTGAGACCGTTGGCGGACGAATATGGCTCGACGCTGAGCCTGGACACGGAGGGAGAGCGCTTCAACATCGTGAGCGATCCGCGCCGGGTCCGGCAGATTCTTCTTAACCTGCTCTCCAACGCGATCAAGTTCGGCGAAGGGAATCCCATTAGGGTCTCGTGCAAGCAGAACGAGGACAAAAGCGCGCTGATAGAGGTGATCGATCAGGGGGTGGGAATAGCGCAGGACGACATCGCGCGCATCTTCGAGGAGTTCGTGCAGGTCTCCGAATCGAAGCAGCCGGGGACCGGCCTGGGGCTCCCGATTTCGAGGCGGCTGGCCCAGCTGCTGGATGGGACTTTGACCGTCTGTTCGGTGCCGGGCGAGGGCAGTACTTTCCGTCTCATTCTGCCGCCCTCCATAGAGGACGAATTGGCGCCGACGGCTGTGTTATCCGCCGCTACAGTGGCCTAACCAAACTTCCATATTGGCACGCTCCCTGCCCCTCTTGGTAGTACCGTCGCGTTGAGCGGGGGTCATTACTGGAGGCTTTAAAATGTTCAAAAAGATACTAATCCTACCTGCCGCGCTCTTCGCTTTCGCATGTGGGGGCGACAAGAAGGTCGATGATGCTTTGAATTCCGATCTTTCCACGGCCTCGCAGGCGCGACCATACACGCCGCTCGACAGCATCACCGCGGCGGAGCGCGCGGGGGTCGCAACAGCACCGGCGTCGAACTCGCTGAGAAGCACGACGACAGCTCCGCGGACCACGGTTCGCAGGACGACCACCACGCGTCGTTCGTCGGGCACGTACTCCTCGGCTCCGGTATACAGCGCTCCCGCGCCGGCACCGGTGGTAGTCAAGCACACCACGCGTGATGCCGCGATCGGCGCAGGCGCTGGTGCAGTGATTGGCGCGGTCACCAGCCAGAACAAGGTGAAGGGCGCGATCATCGGCGGCGCGGCCGGAGCGATTCTCGGTGGCGTAATTGGCAACAACGTCGACAAAACCAAGAAGTAGCCTGCTCGTTTGGCTCCTCTGATTTTGGCGCTCCGCACGAAAGCATCGTGCGGGGCGCTTTTTTTTTGAACAGCAACCGGACGTCCAACGCTTCTTCGCGCAGATGGGCATCGCGACGACCAATGCCGTCGGAATGAACGGCATCGCCGGCTTCCTCCATCTGCCGACCCTCGAGCGTGCGCCCGCGCTCAGGATCCTGCACGCCGCCGTGGCGCGGCTGAAGTACAGACTCGGCTCGGGCGCCAGTGCGCCAAGGAAGTAGAGCGCAGTTAAATTTAGAAGCATGAGTTCCGACCCCATCACGGGCGTCTTCAACGACGGATACATAAGCGAGGCCTACGAAGCCTACCGACGCGATTCCACGTCGGTGGACGAGTCATGGCGCCAGTTCTTCCGATTTGCCGAGAGCCTGAGCGGGGCGGCGCCATCGCCTGCTCCGGGACAGCCTCCTTCAACGGGACAACTCGATCCCGCTTTTCTTCGCGAAATCGCCGCCGCGGCCGAGCTCGTCGATGCCATTCGCAGCTACGGTCATATGGCCGTGCCGCTCGACCCTCTGGGCACACCGCCCGGAGGAACCCCGGAGCTCACGCCTGAATTTCACGGGTTGAGCGAGGAGCACCTCGCCAGTATTCCGGGAATCGCGCTCGGCGCGTCGGGCGGCAGCGCTGCGGATGTAGTTGCGCGCCTGCGCGAGCTCTACTCGTCGAAAATCGGATTCGAGATATCGCACGTCGGCGGAATCGAGGAGCGCGAGTGGCTGCGAGAGCAGATCGAAAGCGGACGCCTGCACGCGCCGCTCAGCGAGGAAGAGAAGAAAGCGGTGCTCCAGCGGCTGACAGAAGTGGATGGGCTGGAGCGCTTCCTCGGCCGCGCCTATCAGGGCTACAAGCGCTTCTCGATTGAGGGCAGCGACATCCTGGTTCCAATGCTCGATGTCGCGATCGAGTCAGCAGCCGCCCACGGCACCCGTGAAATCAATCTGGCAATGGCGCACCGCGGGCGCATCAACGTTCTGGCGCACACGCTCAGCAAGCCGTACGCGACGATCTTCGAGGAGTTCGAGGGAAAGCACGCCACGACCAACGCCGTGAGCGAGACCGGCGACGTGAAGTACCATCTCGGCGCGAACGGAAAGAGGAAGGTCGCGAGCGGCGATGAAGTCGAGATCGTGCTGATTCCGAATCCGAGCCATCTCGAAATCGTGAATCCGGTGCTCGAGGGAGTTGCCAGAGCGCGGCAGGTGATCGCCGGAAATGGTGAGCGCGACGAGGCCGCGGTGCTGCCTATCTGTGTTCACGGCGACGCAGCATTTCCCGGCGAGGGAGTTGTGGCCGAGACACTCAATCTCTCGGGACTCACGGCGTTTCGGACGGGCGGAACGCTCCACATCATCGTCAACAATCAGGTCGGGTTCACGACCGATCCCATCGACGCGAGATCCACGCGCTACGCCAGCGATCTCGCCAAGGGGTTCGAGGTTCCGATCGTTCACGTCAACGCCGATGACGCGGAGTCTTGCGTGCACATCGTGCGGCTGGCGATCGAATACCGGGCAAAATTCGGCAAGGACTTCCTGATCGATGTCGTGGGGTACCGACGTCACGGACACAACGAGACGGACGAGCCGGCGTTCACTCAGCCGATCCTGTACAAGAAAATCAGGTCTCACCCTTCTCCGCGCGAAGTCTGGGGGAGCCGGCTGGTCGCCGAAGGAGTTGTCACAGAAGAACAGGTGAAGCAGATCGACGCCGACGCGGCCGCGAACTTCGACCGAATTCTGACGGCGATGAAGGCCGGCGAGATCCATTCTCCCGAGTACAATCCCGCCAAGGCAGCGGAGGCGGATCAGTCGGGCGCGGGAAGCGGTGACACCGCCGTCAGCGAGGATCTTTTGCGGGAGCTGAACGACCGGCTTCTCAAATGGCCGCCGACACTCAAGGTGAATCCACGGTTGGCCAAGACTCTGGCCCGTCGCGCGGAGGCGATGGGGGACGCGGGTGGAATCGACTGGGGGCACGCGGAGACGCTGGCCTTTGCGTCACTGCTCACCGAGGGCAAATCGGTGCGGCTCACGGGGCAGGACTCCGAGCGCGCGACGTTTTCACATAGGCAGGCGGTTCTTCACGACTCGGAGTCGGGAGAGATCTACGTTCCTCTCGAGCACATCGCTGGTGGGGGGTCCCACGGCAGGATCGAGATCTACAACAGTCCGCTCTCGGAGATGGCGGTGCTCGGTTTCGAGTACGGGTACAGCACGGCGTCCGAGGATACTCTGGTACTGTGGGAAGCTCAGTACGGTGATTTCGTGAACGTCGCACAGCCGATCATCGATCAGTTCATCGCGGCCGATCGCGCGAAGTGGGGACAGGACTCCGGGATCGTGCTGCTGCTTCCTCACGGCTACGAGGGGCAGGGGCCGGAGCACTCGAGCGCGCGTCTGGAGAGATTCCTGCAGCTGTGCGCGGAGGGCAACCAGCGTGTGGCCTATCCGTCGACGCCGGCGCAGTACTTTCACATTCTGCGGCGACAGGCGCAGCTGTACGAGCGGCGTCCGCTGATTCTGATGCAGCCGAAGAGCCTGCTGCGTCTGCCGGAAGCCGCATCGCACCTCAGCGATCTCGCGAGCGGAAGCTTCCGGCCGGTAATTGACGATCCGGTCGCATCCGAGAATCGCCAGGCAGTCACGCGACTCGTCTTCTGCACGGGCAAGATCTACTACGATCTCGCGCCGAAACGTGCTCCGCAGGTGGCGCTCGTCAGAGTCGAGGAGCTCTATCCGTGGCCNGGCAACCAGATCGCGCAGATCGTGGATCTCTATCCGGCGATCGAAGAAGTCGTGTGGGCGCAGGAGGAGCCGAAGAATCAGGGTGCGTGGTCGTATGTGGCGCCGCGCCTCCGGATGTCGACCGGCAACGCGCTGCTGACGCGCTACATCGGTCGTCTTGACCGCTCGAGCCCGGCGGAAGGCTACGCCGAGGTGCACAAGACGGAGCAGGCGCGCATCATCGCCGAGGTGAACGCGCCGATGCAGCAGCCGGCGGGAGCGAAGCGCCGCGGCATGGCGCTCAAAACCTGAGCATCGATCTTCCCGTAACAATGAAGAGAGCAGTAACACTCGTCGTGCTCGGCGCGGCCGTTCTGATGCCGCATCGCGGTACCGCCCAGGGGATGCTTCCGTCAGCCGCGAGCATCCGGATGCAGAACGCGCCGGAGAGGATGCGCGTGCTATGGATTGGTGCTCATCCGGATGACGAAGACACCAATCTGATCGCGTGGCTCGCTCGGGGGCGTCGGGTCGAGACCGCGTATCTCTCGTTGACGCGCGGCGACGGCGGTCAGAATCTGATCGGCAACGAGCTCGGGGAAGCGCTCGGCGTGATTCGCACGGAGGAGCTGCTGGCGGCGAGACGGATCGATGGAGCGCATCAGTACTTCGCGCGCGGATATGACTTTGGTTTCTCGAAGACAGCGGACGAGACTCGGAAGCACTGGCCGCAGGATTCGCTGCTCAATGATGTGATGACGGTGATGCGCGCGTACAAGCCGTACATCGTGATCACGACGTTTTCGGGGACGCCCCGCGATGGGCACGGACAGCACCAGATCTCGGCGATCGTGGCGCGGCAGGCGTACGACATGGCGGCGGATACTGCGCGCTTTCCGGTGAAGACGTTTGGCGCGCCGTGGACACCGCTCAAGTTTTACAGGCTCGCGAGATTCTCGCCGCAGGATCGGACGATCTCGATCAATGTCGGGGAGTACGATCCATATCTCGGCCTGTCCTATCAGGAAATCGCCGCGGACAGCCGCTCGCAGCACAAGTCGCAGGGTGAGGGGACACTGCGCAGAAAGGGCGTAGTCTGGGATTATCTCACGCGAGAGGATTCTCGCGTACCCGCGCCGCCGGCGAAGGAAGAGAAATCAATCTTCGCCGGCTTGGACACGACGCGTCTCCTGGTGCAGGAGGGACGCGTGACGCGGCCGGAACTGCCGGCGCCGATCGCGCTGGAAGCAATCGCCGACCGGCAAACGCTGGCGCTTGGGGATTCGGCGAAGCTCGCGATGGTTATCTACAACCGTGGGCGCGTCCCGATCCGAGTTACCGGAGCGAAATCCGGCGATGTCGTCGATGCGCGGATCGTTCTTCCGGATTCCGCGTTCAGGTGGACGGAGTGGTATCACGGCAGCGAGATAACGCAGCCGTGGTGGCTCTCACAGCCGCGCAACGGCGACCTGTTCACTCCACGAATAACGGGTATCTCGGAAGACGAACGGGAGCGGCAGGGTTGGGCACACTTGTCCGTGCGACCCGAAGGGGGCTCTGTCGTCGAGGTAGCAACTCCGATCGTCTATCACTACGTGGATCGCGTTCGCGGGGATGTGCAGCGTTCACTGATTGTTGCGCCGGGAATCTCGGTCACCCTCGACCAGGCGATCGAGATGGTTCGGGCGAACGTTGCGTCCAACCAACTGGTCAAAGCGACGCTGCGCTCCGCGCTGAGCGACTCTTCGCCCGTGACCGTGACGCTCTCGCTGCCGCGGGGACTCTCCGCCGATTCACTGGCTCGCACGATCGTCATGGCGCCGGGCGCTACGCGGACGCTTACGTTCAAAGTGAGAGGAGCTCTTCCCCGCGGAACGCACCAGATCACGGCGACCGCTTCAGCGAAGGGCAAGTCGTACCAAACCGGGTATGTCCCCATAGAGTATCCGCACATCAATCCGCAACGGATGTATCGTCCGTCTACAATCAGCGTTAACGCGGTCGACGTTGCGCTGCCCGCGCGGCTCAAGGTCGCGTACGTACCCGGAGTCGGCGACAATGTCGCGCCGGTGCTCCAGCAGCTCGGTGTTCCACTCACGATAGTTGATGCGGACGATCTTCCGCAGACTGATCTCAGTCGGTTCACCGCAATCGTCGTCGGGCCGCGCGCGTATCAGTCGAGCGGGAGTCTGCAGGACAACAACGACTACTTGTTGTCCTACGTCCGCAACGGCGGCCGGCTCGTCGTGCAGTATGGACAAGGCGAGATGCAGCGGCCAGGGATCATGCCCTATCCGATCACGCTCAGCCAGCGGGCGGAGCGCGTCACCGACGAGAATGCGCCTGTGACCTTCACTGATCCACAGTCACCGCTGCTCAACGCCCCGAACAAGATCACCCAGGACGATTTCAAGGGCTGGGTTCAGGAGCGCGCGACGTACATGCCCTCGACATTCGATTCGCATTGGCACACCATGCTGGCGATGAACGATCCGGGCGAGCAACCCAATCGTGCCGCCATTCTCGCGGCGCCGTACGGACGTGGGACTTACATCTACGTCTCGCTCGCGCTCTTCCGCCAGCTTCCCGCTGGAGTCCCCGGCGGCGCGCGCATCTTCGCCAACCTCCTCGGCGGCAACACCATTAAATGAAGGCCGCGGCGTGGCTTGCCACGATAGGAGCGCTCGCGCTGTCCGCCTGCAGCTCGGACAATCGCAAAGTTCTGATCGTCTATTCCCCGCACGGGAAGGAGATGCTCGAGTACCTGGAAAAAGGGTTCGAGAAAGTTCATCCCGACATCGATGTCCAATGGGTGGATATGGGCTCGCAGGAAGTTCTCGAGCGCGTGCGGGCCGAGAAACCGAATCCGCAGGCTGACGTCTGGTTCGGTGCGCCGGCGGAAGCGTTCGATCGGGCGACGAAGGAAGATCTGCTTCAGCCCTACAAGCCGACGTGGGCGGCGGCCATCGACGCCGATGCCCGCGAAGCCCGCGACAACTGGTACGGGACGTATCTCACCCCCGAGGTAATCGGGTACAACCGCGACGCGGTGAAGGACGCCGACGCGCCGAAGGACTGGGACGATCTTCTCGATCCGAAGTGGAAGGGGAAGATCCTGATTCGCGATCCGATCGCATCGGGTACGATGCGGGCGATCTTCGGCGCGATCATGGCGCGATCGATTGCGCAAACGGGCAAGCCCGATGCAGGCTATGAATGGCTCCGAAAGCTGGACGCGAACACGAGAGACTACGTTCTGAATCCGACGATTCTCTATCAGAAGCTCGGGCGGCAGGAGGGTGTCGTCACGATGTGGGACATGCCCGACTTCGCTACACTCGAGCAGCGCACTCGCATTCCCATCAAGTACGTCATTCCCACTAGTGGTACTCCGCTGCTGGTGGATGGAATCGCGATCGTCCGCGGCACCAAGCATCCGAAGGAGGCCGCGGAGTACTACGAGTACGTGACGACTCCCGAGGCGATGATCGCCGCCGCCGATTCGTTTCTTCGCATTCCCGCGCGAAAGGACATTCCGGTGTCCAAGCTTCCCGCATGGATCCGCGATGCGATGGCGAAGATCAAGCCGATGCCGGTCGATCGCGAAGTGATGGCCGCGCACCTCGACGAGTGGATGAAGTACTGGGACGCGAACATCAGGAACCGCGGACAGAGACAATGACCGCCGCGCCGGACGGGTTGGCGCGAAGTGAAAGCAGGGACGACAAGAGTAGGCGGGGACCTCTCGCCCTCAATGGAGTGACGCGCCGCTTCGGCGAGTTCACGGCGGTCGACAACGTTTCGTTCGAGGTTGGTCCGGGCGAGCTGCTGGCGCTGGTGGGAGCCTCGGGCTCGGGCAAGACGACGACTCTCCGCATGGCAGCCGGTTACGAGATCCCAGACGCCGGAACCGTCACGCTCGGCGGAAAGGACATCACGAAAGTCGCGCCTGAGCGCCGCGGCTTCGGAATGGTGTTTCAGCACTACGCACTCTTTCCGCACATGCCGGTGGAGGACAACGTCGCGTTCGGCCTCGAGGCGCGCGGTGTGAGCAAGGCGGAGAGACTGAAGAAGGCACGGGCCTCTCTCGCGAACGTCGGGCTTGAGGGCGCAGGGAGCCGAGCGATTCAATCTCTTTCCGGCGGCGAGCAGCAACGCGTCGCGCTCGCGCGTGCGCTGGTGATCGAGCCCCGCGCGCTGCTGCTCGACGAGCCGCTCTCCAATCTCGATCCCACGTTGCGTCATGCAATGCGGGACGACCTGCGCGCGATGCTGCGGAGGGTCGGAGTGCCGGCGCTCTTCGTCACGCACGATCAGGAAGATGCGTTCGCGGTTGCGGACCGCATCGCGCTTCTGAAAATGGGCAAGCTTCTTCAGGTCGGTACGCCGGAGGAGCTATACAACGCTCCGGTCTCGCGCGAAGTGGCGGCGTTCATCGGGCGGGGGAGCATCGTGCCTGCTATCGATAAGGGGAACACGGCGACGGTGACAATCGGTGGTGTCGCGCGCGATCTCAATGCCACCCGAGCGAAGGGAGCGCCTTCGCACCTCGAGACTGCTTACGTCGTGCTGCGCCCGGATGCGCTGGAGCTGTCGAGAAGCGCCGGAGTTCTTGCCTGGCGCGGACGCATTGCCAACCGGCGATTCGCGGGCGGCGTGATCGTGTACCACGTCCAGCTCGCCGACGGCATAAGTGTCGATGTGGAGTCACAAGCGGGAGAGGCGCACGAAGACGACAACGTCTCCATCTCGCCGCTCAAGGGTCCCTTTCCACTGGTACCGGCGTGAAAGCGTCATCAGGCCGACAGAGCTGGCTCATCGCGCTGCCGGTGATGGCGCTCCTGCTCTGGACGGTGGTGTACCCGAACGTAGCGGTCATCGCGGGAAGCTTCGAGAACGGTCTTGGCCACTGGCGCGAGTTTGCCGCCAGCCCCGCGGACCGGGAGGCGCTGTGGACCAGCCTCGTCATTTCGGTCGCCTCGGTCTTTGCCTCGCTCGCGATCGGAGTTCCGCTCGCATTTCTGCTCGGACGATTCGAGTTTCCCGGCCGGCGGCTCCTTCGCGCGGTGGCGACCCTTCCCGCCGCGCTGCCGCCACTGGTTGGAGTAATCGCTTTTCTCTTTCTGTACGGCGAGAGCGGACTCGTCACGCGCGTGGTGCAGCGCGCGCTCGGAATGGCGGAAGCTCCATGGCGCCTCAAGGGAGTGGGCGCGATCGTGTTCGTCCACGCGTACACGATGTACGTCTACGTTTTTCTGTTCGTCTCCGCCGGACTCGAGCGTTTCGATGCAACGCTCGACGAAGCCGCGTCGGGTCTTGGCGCGAACACATGGCAGAGACTGCGGCGGGTGACACTGCCACTATTGATGCCGGCGGTCGCCGGATCGGCGCTCCTTGTCTTCATGAATGCCCTGGGGTCGTTCTCGGCGCCTTACGTCTTCGGCGGCGGGCTGCGAGTTCTCTCGACGCAGATCCTCGCCTCCAAAATCAATGGAGCGATGGGCCTCGCGTACGTCGAGACGACGGTTCTCGCGTTGAGCGCAGTCGCGGGGCTGGTGTTGTTCCGGTGGCTCGACAGCAAGCGGAAGTACACACTCGCCAGCAAGGGTGGGCGCACACGTCGGACGATTCGCTCCCGGCGCATTCAGATTTTGATCACTGTCGCGTCGGCGGTGATAGTGGTGGCGCTGGTGCTTCCACACCTGATGGTCATTCTCGTCTCCTTTGCGCGGGACGGGGCCTGGACCACGCAGGTGCTGCCGCCCGAATACACGTTCGAGAACTACCGGCGGCTCTTTTCCGAGAGTGAGCTGTGGAAGCCAATTACTAATAGTGTTTCAATGGCACTGATCGCGACGGCGGCGAATCTCGTCGTCTGCTTCATCGCTGGATATCTGATCGTGCTCCGCAAGTTCGGAGGGCGAGGGCTGCTCGAGCTTCTCGTCGCGCTTCCGTGGGCGATTCCTGCGACCGCGATCGCGCTCGGTCTTGCCGCGACTTTCAACCGGAATGATCTGTTGACCGGTCGAGTTCTGCTGGTGGGGACGTTCTGGATATTGCCGCTCGCCTATTTCATCCGTGACATTCCGCTCGTCGCTTCAGCCGTGGAATCCTCCCTCCGGCAGATGGATGCATCGCTCGAGGACGCCGCGCGCGGGCTCGGCGCTTCATGGATGATGACGATGCGGCGTGTGATTCTACCCGCCGCGCGACCCGGACTGGTGGCGGGTGGATTGCTCGCGGCGGTCACGGCGGTCGGAGAGTTCGTAGCGAGCGTGGTCCTCTACACGCATTCCAATCGGCCGATCTCGATGGAGATTCTCGCGCAGCTGCGCGCTCTGGCCTTTGGCACCGCGGCCGCGTACAGTGTTCTGCTGATATTTCTGGTGCTTCTGATGACGCTCGCCGCCAGATCGTTCGAGGAGAGACTTGCCTGACCAGCCGGCTCAGCCCGCGCGGCTGCGCGTCGTAATCACATCGGTGGGAGATTCGGCGGCATTGCGCGATCGCCGATTTCGGCCGAGTGAAGTTCACGGGGCGACTGACGTGGTTTCTGGGTTGTTCGTTCATATCATGTATCTCGTCGGATTCCGCAACAGGCTCGTGGTGTTCATCGAGTGGGCGTACTCGTACTTCACTTACCGGGCGGGGGTACGGTTGATCACGGATGTCGAGAGGTACAAGCCTCCTGCATCGTAGAACGCGGAAGGCTTTGAAAACTGCAAGAGAACGAGATGCGAGATCACAGTTTTCAAGTTGATAGTGTTCAGGTTAACTACGTCCCGGTGGTGGCGAGGAGGAATTAGTACTACTGTTGTCGGTTCAATGTCTTCTATCGAGAGGATAGGTCAATGGGCAGTAATGCCGATGCAGCGAAGGAAGTAGATCCCTCGCCCGCGAAGGCGGGACTGTGGGAAGATTTTGTGGACATCTTTTACGCGCCTTCCTCTGTTTTCGCGCGGAGGAGTGAAGGAAAGTTCGGGATGGCTTTGCTCTTCCTGGTGATCGTCGGCGCCGTGCTCTTTTTCGTGACGAAGAACGCTACGCAGCCGATCATGGACGCGGAGTTTACGAGGCAGAGTGCGGCGGCGTTGCGGAAGAATCCGAACATGACCGCGGAGCAGATGGCATCGGGGCGCGGCTTCTTCGAGATGCTCGGTCCTCTCTTCTTCGCCATCGGGCTCACTATCAGCGTGCTCGGCGCCGGCCTGGTGCTGTGGGTGGTCGGAAAACTCTTCGACGCGAAGGAATCGGTCGCGGCCGCGATGATGATCGCGACGTACGCGGAGGTTCCGCGGATCGTTCAGATCCTGACGAATGCGGCGCAGGGGCTGGTCATGAGTCCGGAGAGGCTCAATTCGATGAACGCCGTCGGCTTCAACATCGCGCGATTCATGGATCCCGATGCCGCATCGCCGCTGATTATCGCGCTCGCGAGTCGCGTGGATCTGTTCACGATCTGGGTGACGGTGCTGCTGGCGATCGGGCTGCATGTGGTCGGAAAGATTCCGAAACAGCAGGCGGCGATCGCGGCGGCGATCACCTGGGTTGTAGGAGCGTTGCCGGCGGTGTTTGGGGCGCTGAGAGCGGGATGATTGGGCTCGTTCCTCAGGCACGTTGTTCGGTGCTCTCCGTATCGGGAGCACTACCCGTGCGACGGCTTGTGCGAGACTGGTTCGCGCGAATACCTTAGAAGCGTCGCTCACTGCGGGGCCTCGATGAAGCACTGGCAGGAGACATCGCGGGTCCTGCATTTGCTCGCGCGACTGACCGAGCAAGGGCGGGGTGCGGCGCTGGCCACCGTGGTCGATATCCAGGGTTCGGCCTATCGCCGGCCCGGGGCCAAGATGCTCATCGAGGACGATGGCGCGATGGCCGGCAGCGTCAGCGGTGGCTGCCTGGAGGCGGACGTTCGGGAAGTCGCGCTATCTGTGATCCGCGACGGCGTCCCGCAGCTGCTTCACTACGACACCGGCTCAGACGACGAGACGCCATTCGGCCTCGGACTCGGCTGCTATGGAGCGGTGGACATCTTCGTGCAGCGTGCCACCGCGCCGGATTGGCTGGAGACCTCGCGGCGGATGATACCGCTGATGGAGGGAGACACCGCGTTCGCAATTTCCACCATCGTGCGCGGAGCGACAGCGCTCGGGCGCTCTGTCGTCGTCGGGAGGAACGGGAAGCCTATCGGCTCGACGGGGGATGCGAACCTCGACAGCATGATCGCGGCACGCGCCAGCGATTTCCTCGGCACAGGCATCTCGCAGCTTCACGATCTCGACGCGCACCGGGTGTTCACCGAAATCCAGCTCCCGCCACCGTCGCTTCTCGTGATCGGTGCCGGCGAGGACGCGCGCCCGCTCGTCGCCTCTGCATCGGACGTCGGATTCCGCGTCACAGTCGTCGACCACCGCCCTGCATACCTCTCTCCCAGTCACTATCCGAGCGGGGCGCGCTTGGTCAAAGCCCGCTCGGACTCGAATCTCTTCGATCTGCCGCTCGGCCCGCGAACCTATGCGGTCGTCAAAACGCACTCGCTGGAACACGATCGCGAATGGGTGAGGCGGTTGCTGGCCAGCGACGTACCCTACATCGGTGTTCTCGGGTCCCGCGCGCGCATTGACGACGTGCTGCGCGAGCTCGGAGTCGAGGAGAACGACCGCGTGTTTGGTCCGGTGGGACTGGACCTGGGCGCCGACGGTCCGGAACAGATCGCGGTGAGCGTCGTGGCGGAGCTGCTCGCATTGTTGTCGGGCCGCGAGCAGCGTCACCTTCGCTCGAGAGAGGGCGCCATGCATGCCGGCTGATCGGTCGGGCAGTGTGGCCGGTGTCGTGCTCGCCGCTGGATCCTCGATCCGCATGGGCAAGAACAAACTCTTGTTCGATCTCGACGGCGAGCCGCTTGTCCGCCGCGCGGTGCGCAGAGCCGCGACCGGCGGCCTGGACCCGGTAATCGCCGTCCTCGGCTATGAGGCCGAGCTGGTGCGGCGCGAGCTCGACGATCTCGACCCGCCATGCCGCATCGTCGTGAACCCCGACTACGAACGCGGCATCAACTCCTCGCTCAAGACCGGGATCGCCGCACTCCCCGCTGGCACTATCGCAGCGGTCGTCATGCTCGCGGACATGCCGTTGGTGACAGCCGAGATGATCGGGACGCTCGTGGCGCGGTATCGCGCGAGCGAGGCTCCGCTCGTGATCTCGGACTACGAGGGCGTAAACGCGCCACCCATGCTGTACGACCGCGCGCTGTTCGAGGAGCTCCGAGTCATGGAAGGTGAAGGTTGCGGGAGACAGGTGGTGCGCCGCCATCAGGCCAGCGCAGTCGTGGTCGCGTGGCCCGTCGCCGCCCTCACCGATCTTGACGTGCCAGGCGACTACGAGCTCGTTCGATCGCTCGCCGCGGGATAGCGATATGCGACCCGAGCTACTCCACTTCCGTGGTACTCGCCGGCTGGGCGCTCAGTCTTCCCGCTGGGTGCAACCCGCGAGCTGGCGGCAAGCGACCACTAACGAATTCTGAAGGGGAAGGACTTTTCTCTGTAGAGCGGAGGAGCATTGCATGATCGGTGAAGGCGATCAAATATCGAAATTCTCGCTCGAAGCGGACGACGGAACTGTCGTGACCCGCGATTCACTGGCGGGAAAGAACGTCGTCCTCTTCTTCTATCCCAGGGACGACACGACCGGCTGCACGAAGGAAGCGTGCGATTTTCGCGACGCGTTTCCCCAGTTCGGCAAGATTGATGCGACGGTGATCGGAGTGAGCCCTGACAGTCTCGAGTCGCACCGCAAATTCAAGAAGAAATACAGGCTTCCGTATCTGCTCCTCTCAGACAAGGATCACCAGCTCGCCGACGCTTTCGGGGTATGGAAGGAGAAAGCCCTGTATGGACGCAAGTACATGGGGATCGAGCGGACGACGATGATCGTTGACCGCAAAGGCCGGGTCGCACGAATCTTTCCCAAAGTCAAGATTCCCGGACACATTCAGGAAGTAGAGAGTGCCGTTCGCGAGGTAGGGTGAGTCAAAATCAAAAAGAAGATGACCTGCTGCCTACCACCCCACACCGTAGTCCTCTCCGTGGTTGCTCGATCCGCCCCACATCGTTCCGTGCTTGCGGTCGAACAGAATCGCGTTGATCGGCCCCGAGCTCCGCTGCACGAACTGCAGTTTATAACCCATCGCCTGTAGCGACGACCGGACGGAATCGGGGAGAGACGTCGCCGCCTCCAACAGACCGGGACGCGCTTCGTGCCCACCGAACGACGAGCGCATCTGGTAGCTGTTGATGTTCGGCGCCTCCACCGACTGCTGCACGGTCATCCCGAATTCCACGACGTTCAGAAAGAATTGCAGAAGATTCTGATCCTGCGAATCGCCTCCCTGCACGGCGAACGCCAGGAACGGCTTCCCGTCTTTGAGCGCCAGCGTCGGTGTCAGCGTCACGCGCGGCCGCTTGCCCGGCTCGATCACGTTGAAGAGACCATCACTCGCGTCCGTGACAAAACTCTGCGCGCGCTGGCTCAGTCCGATGCCTGTGTGGCCGGCGATCACCGCCGGCACCCACCCGCCGCTCGGCGTCACGCTCACCACCCAGCCTTCTTCGTCGGCTGATTCTATTGATGTGGTGCCGGCGTAGAATGAATCGAAGAACGCAGAATCGGAGGCGGCGCCAGCGTATAACAAATCGTGGGACGTGGAATCACGAGCTGGAGCGGGAGGAGCAGGCGCGTCCTGCTGGCCACTCTTTACAGAGTCCTTGGGGACAAAGGCGGCGATGTTCCAGCTCGCGAGCTGTGCGGCGTACGGATTCTTCTCCGCCTGGAATGGGTAAGGGTCACCCGGCTTGATCGACGCGTCGTTCCTGTTCCAGTCGATCTGCGCGTAGCGTGTTTTCGCGTACTCCTTCGATAGCAATCCCCTCACCGGCTCCTCTGGCGGGAAATACGGATCGCCGTAATAGAAGTCGCGGTCCGCGAACGCCAGACTCATCGTCTGATAAATGAGGTGCAGGTACTTCGGCGAGTTGTAGCCCATGCTCTTTACATCGGCGTTCTCGAGGATGTTGAGCGCCTGGAGCATGGCCGGCCCCTGTTGCCAGATGGGGAGCTTGTAAACCTCGATCCCCTTGTAGCTCACGTGAAGCGGCTCTTCAATCCGGACCTTCCAGTTGGAGAGGTCCTGCATGGTGAACAATCCACCATCCTCACGCGCGCCGCGCACGAGCTCGCGCGCGATGTCTCCCTTGTAGAAGCGGTCGTACGCCGCGTAGATGGCCTGCTTGCGCGTCTTTCCGGCCCGGAGTGACTGCTGCTCCATCTCAACCAGTTTGCGCCAGGTGGCGGCAAGATCCTTCTGTACGAATATCTCGCCCGGCTCCGGCGCTTCGCGCGCGCTGCCCGGGTGTGTGAGCATGATCTGGGGCGAATACTTCCATCTCTTGATCCAGCTCTTGTTCCGCTCGATGGTGTTGGTGAGCTGGGCTTCGATCGGATAGCCGTCCGCCATCTGGATGGCGGGCGCCAGCACCTGTGCCAGCGACATCTTCCCATACTCGGCCAGCATCGTCAGCAATCCGCCGACGGTTCCCGGAGTCACCGCTGCGAGCGGACCATACTCCGGCGGAAACATGTACCCTTTGCTTCTATAAAATTCCTTTGTCGCTCCAGTAGGCGCGACACCGAGCGCATCAATGCCGATGACTTTGCCGGTATGTGGATTGTAGATCAGAGCTTGCGTCTCGCCGCCGCAAGAGAGCGTGTCCCACATGGTGCATCCCGCGGCCAGCATGGCGGCGGCCGCGTCAATGGCGTTGCCACCCTTGGCAAAGATCTGAGCGCCCGCGCTCGCCGAGAGCGGCTTTCCTGTGATTGCCAGCCAGTGCCTGGCGTGGAGCGGCGGTTTCTCGGTCGGGCCGGTGCGAGGGTCGGCGTATTGTCTTGCGTCGCCCGACCTCGCTGTTCTTTGCGCTCCGAGAGGGAGCGTGCTCAGAGGGAGAGCGGCGACGATCGTGAGAAGTCGAAGGTGGGCGCGAATCGACATGTGGTTTTCCCGGGTCATGCGTGATGAGTACAAGTTTTTCGACTCCCTTCAGGGAGAAGCAACGGGCACCGCTGCCTTTCTTCCGTCGTCAATCCCAAGGCCGAGCACGATCGTTCCGAAGACAAGCGCCGCCGATGTGAAGAGCGGGACAGTCTTCCCGAAATGATCGTAGGAGAAACCCGCCCAGAGCGGGATGATCACCCGCGACAATCCGCCGAACGTCTGCTGCACTCCCATGTATAGCCCGCGCTCCCTGCTCGAGATCACGCGTGATAACATCGACGTCACGCATGGAAACGTGAACGCGGTGCCGAGCGGAATCAGTGCTACGGCGATCGCCAGCACGAAGTAGCCACGCGCTAGAGGAAGCATCGCCAATCCAGTCGCGAGAAGCGTGAGGCCGATTCGCGACAGCTGCGCCTCTCCATATCGGTCGACCATGCGTCCCAGGATGCCAGCGCGGGTCACGACCGAGATCACGCCCACGTAGGTGTAGAAGATCCAGATCTGGTCCT
>JGI20177J14857_1000029_pt1 | contig 40430 bp, 39 predicted proteins | sample NGESurdeep072012_6_FD_14857 | JGI IMG/M metagenome (IMG submission 14857) | reverse complement strand
TCAGTGGCAACGCGGTCTTCGGGGCACGAATCAGGATCAGCGCCGATTGGAACGGCTACAGCATCTTGGGTCCTCTACTGGCACGTCCCGGCTTCGTCAGGGCTGCTCCCACCTTCACCGACACCACCCGGCTCAGGCTGCCCTCAGCTACGTCCACCTGCTACGACAGGCAAACGGTGATGGTCTCTCACCTCCACTCGAACAACAGCGCCTCACGGCGCAATCAATCAACCACCTTGACAAATACCGGTTGCGCAAGTACTCCAACACCAGCTCACGGGAGCTTCGCGCGTTGCTCGCTCCCGTCTTGCCCACGCTGTTCAATTCACGCCGGCCGACACAGTCTCCGAGCTCGTGATCTTGACAGATGCACCCAGCCGCTACCTCACACCTTTCGTCCGTCACGTGGGACACATGGGATGAGACGCTTGCGCTTTGTTACCCATCGGTAGCATCATAGATGTTACCCGTCAGTAATGGCGGGTATTGGAGGCCACCACGCGGCCAAACCTGACCACGGAGGACCCTGATGGGCCACTATAAAAGCAACCTTCGCGACCTCGAGTTCAACCTCTTCGAGGTCTTCAACCGCCAGGAGGTCCTGGGCAGCGGCCCCTACTCCGAGGTCGACGAAGACACCGCCCGCGAGATCCTGCATGAGGTCGGTCGCCTCGCCGAGAACGAGCTCGCGGCGAGCCTGCTCGACTCCGACCGCAACCCGCCGGTGTTTGACCCAGCAACATCCTCGGTCACCATCCCGGCATCGTTCACCAAGTCGTACAAGGCCTACCTGGACGCAGGTTGGTGGCGGCTCGACGTCCCCGCCGAGCTGGGCGGCACGGTCATCCCACCGTCGCTGCGTTGGGCTGTCGCGGAGCTAGTCCTGGGCTCGAACCCGGCCGTGCACATGTACTCGGCCGGCTTCGCCTTCGCCAAGGTGCTTTTCCACCTGGGCACGGACGACCAGAAGAAGATGGCCCACCACTTGGTCGACAAGCAGTGGGGCGCCACGATGGTGCTCACCGAGCCCGACGCGGGCTCTGACGTAGGCGCCGGCCGGACGAAAGCCGTCCAGCAGCCAGACGGCACGTGGCACATCACCGGTGTCAAGCGCTTCATCACGTCGGCCGAGGCGGACTTCTTCGACAACGTCGTGCACTTCGTCCTGGCTCGGCCCGAGGGCGGCGGAGCTGGCACTAAGGGCCTCTCGCTGTTCGTCGTGCCCAAGTTCAACGTGGACCTCGAGACCGGCGAGCTCGGCGAGCGCAACGGCGCCTACGTCACGAACGTCGAACACAAGATGGGCCTGAAGGCATCCACCACCTGTGAGGTGACCTTCGGCGACAAACAGCCCGCAGTGGGCACCCTGCTCGGGGACACCCACGACGGCATTGCGCAGATGTTCCGGATCATCGAGTTCGCCCGAATGATGGTTGGCACCAAGGCAATCGCCACGCTGTCGACCGGGTACCTCAACGCACTCGAGTACGCCAAGCAGCGTATTCAGGGCGCCGACCTGACCCAGATGACGGACAAGCTCGCACCACGGGTGAGCATCACCCACCACCCCGACGTGCGACGTTCCCTGATGCTGCAGAAGGCGTATGCGGAGGGCCTACGAGCCCTTGTCATCTACACCGCCACCCAGCAGGACATCATCGACCAGGCGCAGCTGAGCGGCGGCTCGGACGAGCTCGAGAAGGGCTCTGAGGCCGCGATGGCGAGCCGGGTCAACGACCTCTTGCTGCCGATCGTAAAGGGTGTCGGCTCCGAACGCGCCTGGGTGCTGCTCGGCACCGAGTCGCTGCAGACATACGGCGGCTCGGGGTTCCTGCAGGACTACCCGATCGAGCAGTATGTCCGCGACGCCAAGATCGACACGCTCTACGAAGGCACCACGGCCATCCAGGGTCTGGACTTCTTCTTCCGCAAGATCATCCGCGACAAGGGCAAGGCAGTGACCCACCTGTCCACCCAGATTCAGGAGTTCGTCAAGGTCGCCGACGACTCGGACTTCCAGCACACGGAACGAGAGCTCCTGGGCAAAGGGCTCGAGGACCTGCAGGGCATCCTCGGGTTCATGGTCACCGAGCTCATGAACTCAGATCCCCGAGGGGGCGAAGGCAGCTCGATCGAGAACCTCTACAAGGTCGGCCAGAACACCTCTCGACTCCTGCTCTGTGCCGGCGACCTCGTCGTGGGATGGCTGCTGCTACGCCAGGCCGAGGTAGCCAAGGCTGCTCTCGACGCAGGCACGGCGTCAGTCAAGGACCAGAAGTTCTACGAAGGCAAGATCGCGGCAGCGTCCTTCTTCGCGCGTACGGTCCTGCCGAAGATCGCCGCCGAGCGCCAGATCGCCGAAGCGACGGACAACTCCCTCATGGACGTGTCAGAGGATGCGTTCTAGACAGCCACCAAGTACAGCCTCGACAAACATGCTCCCGACGGTCACACCAGCGGCAGTCGGCGATCGCGCAGGACCGGGAAGCTGGTGCGGTAGTCACCGACGAGGCCCATGTCGACCTCGACGCTGAGCACCTGTTGGTCGCTGCCGGCCATGGCCACCACGTCGCCCGTGGGCAGCACGACCTGGCTGTGCCCGCCCATCACCACGCCGGCGTGGGTACCTGCCGTGTTGCAGGCCACGACGACGCACTGGTTCTCGATCGCCCGGGCGTGGGCGAGCAGCGTCCAGTGCGCGACCCGAGCCGCAGGCCACGCAGCGGGTATGACGAAAAGTGTTGCGCCGGCGTCAAGCTGTGCCCTGTACAGCTCGGGGAAGCGAAGGTCGTAGCATGTCGACAGCGCCGCACGGGCGACTCCTCCGGCTGTCGAGGAATCGGGCACGTCGAGCAGCGACAGAGCGTTCCCGGCTTCCATCAGCAGGGGCTCGCCCTGGCCGAAGCCGAACCGGTGAATCTTGCGGTAGGTCGCGGCCAGGGACCCGTCTGCGGCAAAGACCAGTGACGTGTTCCACAGGTCTTTGCCCTCGGGACCGCGGCCACCATGAGCCGGACGCTCGACAATCGAACCCGCGTGCAGCATGACGCCGGCGTCCCGGGCGGCGGCGGACATTAGGGAGGCGACCGGGCCGTCAATGGGTTCGGCACGCTCCTGCCACCGCTTGTAGGCGAAACCGCCGGGGGCCCATAGCTCCGGAAGGACCACGAGGTCGTGACCCGCCTGGGCACGCACGAGAGCACCGGCCCGGGTGACCCGGTCAGCAACAGGCTCCCGGTCGTCATACCCAAGCTGGATCACGGCAATGCGCATGTCAGTCTCCTGATCTCGGCAATGTTGGCGCAGGCAGTGTGGGCTCATCGGGCCCGGACTGCCCAGATAGCGCGCTCAGGTGGGCGTTGTACGCCTTCAGCTCCGCGTCGTCGTCACGATCGGCCTGGCGGTCCAGCCGCGTGGACTCGGCACTATCGGAACGCACCCAGTCCAAGGTGACCAGCAAGGCCAAGATCAGCGTGGGGAGCTCGCCGATCCCCCAGGCCACTGCGCCACCAGTGCGTTGGTCGGCCAGCAGATCCACCGCCCACGGCAGGTGCAGACCCTGGAAGAAGGTGGGCGCCAACAATGTCGTGCCGCTGGTCAGGGCAACACCGAAGAACGCATGGAACGAGATCGTGCCGAAGAGGATGACCAGCAGCAGAACCGGTGGCCAGCGCTTGGGCCCTGGGTCGATTCCTACGAGCACCCACGCGAAGAGATATCCGGCCAACAGGAAGTGGGTTGTCATCAGGACGTGCCCGGTGTGCGTCCGGAGTGCCAGCTCGAACAACGGCGAGAAGTAGAACACGATCAGGCTGCTGAAGAAGATCACGGCAGCCACGATCGGATTGCCAATCACCGCAAAGTATCTGGAGTGCACCACAGCGAGCAACAGCTCGCGAGGACCCAGGCTGTTGTCGCGGCGCGGCGTCAAGGTTCGGAGCGCGAGGGTGACCGGGGCGGCGAGCACCATCAGGATCGGGGCCGCCATGGAGACCGTCATGTGCATGACCATGTGCACCGAGAACAGAACGCGCCCGTAGACACCTGGGGCCCCGCAGGTGGCCCACACGAAAATCGCCCAGCCCAGGACCCAGCCGACGGTTCGCCGCACCGGCCATGAGTCGCCCCGAAGGCGCATCCGCCGCACGCCGACAAGATAGAGGGTCACGGCGGTCAAAGCCACCCCGAGCCACAGCCAGTCGATGCGCCAGACGGTGAACCAGCCACTCGTCGTGAGCGGGCCCCCGGGAGCGAGATATCCGGTCAGGGCGTATGCGGGGTCCGGGCTGACCACGGGCGTGTCGATGCCTGGCGGGGCACTGTGTGAGAGTGCGGTGCCCAGGGCAAGGGCGGCGCCCATCACGGCCAGCTCGATGAGGGCCAGTCGCCCGAAAAGCCGTCCCGCGAGCGGATCCGCGGCAATCCGGTTCACCACCCGTGAGCGCTGCTGCCAACCCGCGACGCCGAGTGCGACCAGTGCGACGATCTTGAGGATCACCAACGCGCCATAGCTGGACGCCAGATTGCTTATCGAGCCGATCCGAATCCAGGCGTTGACCGCCCCGGACACGGCGACGGCGACAAAGCACCACCCGGCGAGGGTTGAGTACCGCTGGACACTGACTCCGAGGGCCTTGCCGAGCAGGGGGCGCAGCATCGCCAGCGCGAGCAGGCCACCGACCCACACAACGGCTGAAACCAAATGCAGGGCAAGGGAGTTGACTGCCAGGTCGTGGCTTGCGGCGCCCGAGGCATGGCCGGCAAGAGACAGCGGAAGTATCGCCAGGATGCCGAGCGCCGCAAGGGCGACCATGCTCGACCGGCGCCGGACTACCGCAGCGCCGATGGTGACGACCACCGCCATCGCTGAGCTGGTCGCCGCGACGCGCGTGAAGTCGAGCTGGAAGACGAAGGTCTGCAGTTGGGCAACGAACGTCGGGTCCGTGAGTGCGGTCCCGGAGATGCTGGCAAACGAGAAGACCAGTCCGACGAGCCCGGCCAGCACCCAGACAACACCCGAGGCGCAGGCATAGCGGGTGGCGGTGATTCTGCGGGAGGTGGTGCGCGCCTCGGGGATGATCGTCCCGGCCACCAGGAGCAGGCCCACGGTGCTGGCCATGGCGAGGTCGTGAATGGCGCGCACGATCGGCAACCCCCAGCGCACCAGCGTGCCGGCGTCCGGCAGCCCGGTGGCCGGGGCGGCAAACACACCCCCGAGCAGACCGGCTGGGATGACCACAGCGACGACGGCCACAGCNGCCAGGATCAAGGGTAGTTTCTGCCCCTGTGGAGCGAGGCCGGGTTCCGTGCTCATCTGCACACCCTAAGTAGGCTCACCACATGTCTGTATACCCGACCGACCCTCAGCGCCTGCCCGACCTCGTCAAAGCGTTTGCCAACACCACCCAGAGCGTCGTTGATCTTGCCCGCGCGTGCAGCCCGCACGACCTCGCGCAACCCACCGAGTGTCCCGGATGGACGGTCCACGATCAGATATCCCATGTCGTGGGCGTCGAGGCCTGGCTTGGTGGACACAGGGACCCGCGGGTCGAGGTGCCGCCTTACGAACACATCAGAAACGACCTCGGCAAGAAGGTGGAGTATGCCGTGGAGGTGCGTCGGAGCCGCACCGGCACCGAGCTCGTCACGGAGCTCGAACGCGTTCTGGCACAACGACTCCAGACACTGAGCGATCCGATGCTGACGGACAGCAGCATCGTCGCTGGGCCGTTCGGCCCGGAGCAGGCAGCGACCGTGCTGCTGATGCGCGTCTTCGACATATGGACCCATGAGCAGGATATCCGCAGCGCACTCGGACGACCCGGCAACCTGGACTCCGCTGCCGCCGGGGTGTGCGTCGGCTCGGTCATGGTGCAGCTGCCCAGGCTGATCGCCAAGCACGCCGCTATTGAGCCTGGGCAGGTTGTCGTCATCGACGTCACCGGCCCGGTTGTGGCCCGCCAGGGATTCCTGGTTGAGCTGGACGAACAGGGTCGACCCCGCGGCCGGGCGATATCCGACCGGCTGCCAGATCGTCCGACGACGACCATCAGCCTGTCCACCGAAGCCTTCACGCGTCGGGCCGCCGGCCGACGTTCAGTACGCGATACGGCATACAGCATGGTCGGTGGCGACGCGATCGCACGCGGCGTTCTGGAAGCCTTGGTGGTCACCCACTGAGTCACCCCGCAGCGGCCCAGCGCCGCCGAGATCTACACGCTTGGTTGCATCATGCAAGTTATTTGTGATAGTTGTATGGCGCAAGCAACTTTTCGGAAACTGTGGAGGCACAATGGCGATCAGCCTGGAGAACGCAAGCCGTCTCAGCATCGAGATGGTCCGCGTCATGAAGCTGTTCGCGTCCATGCGCCAGCACGCCCCGAAGGTGCACCCGGGAGTTGAGCCTGCGTCCTACCCCATCCTGTTCAACCTCGTCGTGGGACCTCAGCGGGTTTCCCTGCTGGCCGAGCACGTCCACTCGGACGTCTCCACGGTGAGCCGTCAGGTGTCGACGCTAGTGACCCACGGGGTGCTTGAGAAGGTGACCGACCCCCATGACGGCCGGGCTTGCATGGTCTCACTCAGCACCGAGGGGATAGCGCTCGTCGAGCATCTCAAGATCAGCCGCGGCGAGTGGTTACGCCAGCTGCTGCAGGACTGGGAGCCATCCGACGCAGAAGCTTTTGGCGACTATCTCGAGCGGTTCGCCGCATCTTTCGAGGTTTCCAAAACCACACCGTTCGACCTGTCGAAAACCACGCCGATCAACGTTCCAAACGCCATGCCTTCCGAGGCTCCGAAGACCACACCGATCGAGGTTTCCAAGTAATGGCCACCGCAATCGCCCCAGCGCCCACCAACGGCGGGGCGCTCTCGCACAAGCAGATCCTGACCATCATGGCCGGTTTGATGATGGGTATGTTCCTGGCCGCGCTCGACCAGACCATCGTCTCCTCGGCCATGCGCGTCATCGCCGACGACCTTCATGACCTGGCCGGACAGGCCTGGGTCATCACGGCCTACCTCATCACCTCGACAATCGTGACGCCGCTATACGGCAAGCTCTCGGACATCTATGGCCGCAAACCCTTCTTCACCGCAGCCATCGTCATCTTCTTGTTCGGCTCAATCCTGTGTACGTTCGCCACCTCGATGCCGATGCTGGCAAGCTTCCGCGCTGTGCAGGGTCTGGGTGCGGGTGGACTTTTCTCCCTGGCCCTGGCCATCATCGGCGACATCGTGCCGCCACGTGAGCGCGCCAAGTACCAGGGTTACTTCCTCGCGGTCTTCGGCACCTCAAGCGTCCTGGGTCCGGTCGTAGGCGGCTTCTTCGCCGGTCAGTCCCAGATCCTGGGCATCACCGGCTGGCGTTGGGTCTTCCTGGTCAACGTGCCGATCGGCATCGCTGCGCTCTTCGTGGTCAACCGCACGCTGCACCTGCGACACACCCGGCTGGATCACCGCATCGACTTCGGCGGCGCCGCAGCGCTGACCGTCGGGCTCGTCCCGCTGCTGCTGGTGGCCGAGCAGGGTCGCACGTGGGGCTGGAGCTCCGGTCAGTCCATGCTCTGCTACGGCATCGGACTGGTAGGGGCCATTGCTTTCGTCCTGATCGAGCGTTCGATGGGTGCTGAGGCACTGCTGCCGCTGAGCCTGTTCACCAACAAGACGGTGGGCGTCGCCTCCATCGCCTCGGTCATCCTGGGTATGGGCATGTTCGGTGGACTTGCCTGCCTGCCGCTCTACCTGCAGATCGTCAAGGGCGCGACGCCGACCAGCGCCGGCCTGATGCTGCTGCCGATGACCCTGGGCCTGATGAGTGGATCGATCCTCTCGGGGCAGATCATCTCCAGGACGGGCCGGTACCGGCAGTTCCCGATCATCGGCTGCGGCCTGCTCATCGCATCGCTCTTCGGCTTCCACTACGTCGGAGCCGACACCGCCCTGTGGCAGACGATGATCCTCATGCTGTCCTTCGGTCTTGGCCTCGGTTTCAACATGCAGCCACTGACCCTGGCCGTGCAGAATGCGGTCTCCCCGCGCAACATTGGCGTGGCCACCTCATCAGCGACGTTCACCCGTCAGATCGGCGGCACCCTTGGCACCGCCATCTTCTTGTCCATTCTGTTCACCGCAGTGCCCAGCCGCATCCAGACCGCCTTCACCAAGGTCGCTCCCACCCCCGACTTCCAGGCGGCTCTCAAGAATCCTCAATCCCCCACCGGCAACGCTGGGGCCAACACCGCCTTCATCCACAATCTGGCGCAGGCAAAAGCCGGAGGGGGTGGCGGGGGAGCGGTCAACCCGCTGAGCGACTCCTCGTTCATCCAGCAGCTCGACCCACGACTGGCCAAGCCGTTCCTGGTCGGTTTCTCCCAGGCGATGGACCTGGTCTTCCTGATCGGCGCCTGCGTCATGGTCATTGCGTTCATCGTCGTGTGGTTCCTGCCGCATGTCGAGCTGCGCAGCGGTTCGTCCTATGAGAGTCGTGGCAAGCAGGATGCCGCCGAAGCGGAGACGACCGCCAAGCAGGACGACGCGCTACCCAGCCTCTCGCACTGAGCCCGGACTGACCTCCGGTCCGTCCATGACCCGAGGGTGTCTGTCCCTGACAGACGGTCCGTCCCTGGCAGAACGGCCCTGTCCACAACAGGACAGGCCTGGTGGACTCTGCTGCACTACTACGCTGCCGTTGCTCGCGTCGGCACTGGCGGTCCAGCCTTGGTCGGTGCTGGCGCCGGTGCTACTCGTCACGGCCGAAGGCGGCGTCGCGAAGACGATGGCGTATGTCGCGGGCTGGGTCCTGGCCCTCGCGGCAACGGCCCTCGCCACGGTCTCGCTGTACCCGGAGACGCCGAAGGTAGCGTCGAGCTCGCCGTGGGTCACCTGGGTCCAGCTTGCGGCAGGCGTTGCGCTGGGCGGCTGGCTGCTTGTGGGAATGCGAAGGCCGGTCGCGGCGACGTCGGATGCCCAAGGGCGGGGCACCCAACCACTGAGTTCGCAACCGAAGTGGACGGCGCGGCTGGAATCGATGACACCCCCACCAGCCTTCGCTTTCGCGAGCATTCCTGCTGAACCACGCGACCGTGGACCCAGCCATCGGCAACGTGGTGCAGGCCGGGCTGTCCCAAGGGTGGGCCACGGTAGTCCTGATGATATTCATCATCGTTGCCTCCGCAGGAGTTTCGGCCCCCTTGTTGGCGCTGGTTTTCGGTCGGCAGGACGCCCCGGGGATATCGAGAGTGGCACATCTGCGGGTCGAGGATGGCCACCGGCTTCTGACCGTCGTGCGCGCGGTGGTCGCAGTCGTTCTCATCACCAATGGCATCGTCGGGCTGGTCATCTGACCAAGCCGACGACGTGTCATTCGGCCTCTCTCAGCCCCAGACGAGAGCCTGGCTCGGGTCGTGCAGAATCGCCGCCACGTCGGCCAGGAACCGTGAGCCCAGATCGCCGTCGACCATGCGGTGGTCGAACGAGAGGCTCAGCTGGGTGACCCAACGAGGCTTGATCTCTCCGTTGACCACCCACGGCATCTGCCGAACCACACCGAAGGCCAGAATCGCAGCCTCGCCCGGGTTCAGGATCGGGGTGCCCGTGTCGATTCCCAAGACCCCGACGTTGGTGATCGTGATCGACCCGCCCGACATGGCCGCCGGCTGTGTCTTGCCTTCGCGGGCCGTCGACACCAGGTTGGCCATGGCGTCGGCCAGCTGTCGCAGCGACATCTGATCGGCGTCTTTGATGTTGGGCACCATCAGCCCACGCGGAGTCGCCGCGGCGATTCCGAGGTTGACGTAATGCTTGACCGCGATCTCCTGTGCGGCCTCGTCCCAGGTGGCGTTGATCCCGGGGTTTCGGCGACTGGCGATGATCAGCGCCTTGGCAACGATGAGCAGCGGGCTGACCTTGACGTCCCGGAACTCTCGATCGGTCCTGAGCCGGTCGACCAGGCTCATCGTGTGGGTCACGTCGACCGTAATGAACTCCGTGACATGTGGCGCTGTGAATGCAGAGGCGACCATGGCCTGTGCGGTGATCTTGCGTACGCCCTTGATCGGGATGCGCGTCTCACGCTCGCCGGTCGCCGCGAACACGGGCGCCAAGTATGTCGATGAGCCGGCCGCCGCGGAGCCAGCGCCGTTGACGGATGCGGCCGCTATGCCGCCTGCTTCGTACTCCTCGACGTCGGCACGGGTGACGATGCCACCCTCGCCGGACCCGGTGACCTGCGAGATGTCGATACCCAGGTCCTTGGCGAGCTTGCGCACCGGGGGCTTGGCCAACGCCTTGCCGCCGACAGCCGGTACCAGTACGGGTACCGAGACAGGCTGTGCCGTAAGGGACTCGGGCTGGGCGGGGACGGGCGAGAACGCCTGGTTGACCTGGGCGGTCGTCGTGGCCGCGGCGCTCTCACTCTTGCGAAGACGACGCTTGCCCGAGGTGACCCGCGGGCCGTAACCGACCAGGTTCGCGACCCGCTCACCAGTGTCAGCATCACCGGTCTTGCCGGCCTCGACCTCGTCGTCCAAGGTCGTTGCCTTCGACGTCACCGCGTTCGCGGTCCCGGCAACCGTCGTGGTGGGAGGTGCCGCCACCGGGGCAACGTCACTACCGAGCCCGTCGTCGATCGAGATGATCGGGGCGCCGACCTGCACCATGTCACCTTCGGAAACGAGCAGTGCACTAACAGTGCCGGCATACGGCACGGGAAGCTCGACCAGGGACTTCGCCGTCTCGATCTCGACGAAGATGTCGTTGACCTTGACGACGTCCCCGACCTTGACCTTCCAGGTCACGATCTCGGCCTCGACAAGGCCTTCGCCCGGGTCCGGGAGGTTGAAATGCTTTACAGCCATGGCTTGTGGTCCCGTTCGGTATCAGTAGGCGAGAGCGCGGTCGACGCCGTCGAGCACGCGGTCAAGGTCGGGCAGGAACTCTTCCTCGAGCCTGCTGGGCGGGTAGGGCAGGTTGTACCCGCCCACCCGGATCACCGGGGACTCGAGGTGGTAGAAGCAGCGCTGCGAGATAGCCGCTGCCACCTCCGAACCCAGGCCGAGGAACGTCGAGGCCTCGTGAGCAACGACAAGCCTGCCTGTCTTCTCCACCGACGTTGCCACAGCGTCCAGGTCCAGCGGAGACAGCGAACGCAGGTCGATGACCTCGATCGACTTGCCCTCTTCGCCTGCGGCGGTGGCCGCGTCCAGGCACACCTTGACCATGGGGCCGTATGACGCCAGGGTCACGTGCTCGCCGGCACGCGCGATGTTGGCTTTGAAGAGAGGCCGCGGCGCCGAGCTGGCAGTCAGGTCCACCTCGCCCTTCTCGTGATAGCGGCGCTTGGGCTCATAGAAGATGATCGGGTCGTCGGACTCAACGGCCTGCTGAATCATCCAGTAGGCATCCTCGGCGTTCGAGCACGCGACGACCCGAAGCCCTGCCGTGTGGGCGAAGTAGGCCTCGTTGGACTCGCTGTGGTGCTCGACCGCGCCAATACCACCACCGACGGGGATGCGGATCACCATGGGCAGCCTGATCTTGCCGAGGGACCGCGCATGCATCTTGGCGACCTGGCAGATGATCTGGCTGAACGCGGGGTAGACGAACCCGTCGAACTGGATCTCCACGATGGGCCGGTAGCCACGCAGCGCCATACCGATGGCTGTGCCCACGATGCCAGACTCGGCAAGGGGGGTGTCGATGATCCGGTCCTCGCCGAAGTCCTTCTGCAGGTTCTCGGTGACCCGGAACACGCCACCGAGCTTGCCGATGTCCTCACCCATGATGACGACCTTGGGGTCGCGCTCCATGGATCGCCGCAGACCGGCGTTGATGGACTTGCCGATCGTTACCTTCGCCATGTCAGTGCTCTCCCTCAAAGCTCGCGGTGTAGGCAGCGAACCCGGCGCGCTCGGCGTCGATCAGCGGGTGCTCCTCGACATAGATGTTGTCAAACATCGACAGTGGCTCCGGGTCAGGCATCGCAAGACAGCCCGCGCGGACCCTTGCCGCTAGCTCATCGGCTTCAACTTCGACGTCATCGAAGAACGCCGCGTCGGCCTTGAGACTGGACGTCAGGTAGGCCTTGAGCCGGGCGATCGGGTCGCGCAGCTTCCAGACCTCGACCTCGGCGGAGATGCGGTACTTCGTCGGGTCGTCGGAGGTGGTGTGCGCACCCATCCGGTAGGTAAAGGCTTCGATCAGCATCGGGCCCTGCCCGCTGCGGGCCGCGTTCAACGCCGCCTTGGTTACGGCATAGACGGCAAGGACGTCGTTGCCGTCCACCCGGACACCGGGGAAGCCGAAACCCCTGGCCCGCTGGTAGATCGGGATCCGGCTCTGTCGCTCGACCGGCTGGGAAATGGCCCACTGGTTGTTCTGGCAGAAGAAGACGACGGGCGCGTTCGTGGATGCCGCGTAGACGAAGGACTCGTTCACATCGCCCTGGGCGCTAGCACCATCACCAAAGTAGGCGATAACGGCTGAGTCCCGGTCGGGGTCGCCGGTGCCCAAGGCGTGGTCGTGCTGAATTCCCATCGCGTACCCCACGGCGTGCAGGGTCTGAGCGCCGATGACGACGGTGTAAAGGTGGAAGTTGTTCTCGTTCGGGTCCCACCCACCATGGTTGACCCCGCGGAACATTCCCAGCAGGTTGAGCGGGTTGACCCCGCGACACCAGGCCACGCCGTGCTCGCGGTAGGTCGGGAAGGCGTAGTCCTGCGGACGAAGGGCGCGACCGGAGCCGACCTGTGCTGCCTCCTGGCCGAGCAGGCTGGCCCACAGGCCAAGCTCTCCCTGGCGCTGAAGAGCCGTGGCTTCAGCGTCGAACCGGCGAATGAGGACCTGGTCGCGGTAGAAGCCGCGCAGGTCATCATCAGTGAGATCAGCGATGTATGGCGAGTATTCGGGATGCTCGACGCGCTCTCCCTCAGGGGTGAGCAGCTGGACGAACTCGGCTCCGCCGATGATCTCGGGCACTGGCGCCACCAACGCTGCAACAGCAGCGGCATCGGCCGCTTCCGACGGCGTCGCGACTCTTTTGTCGCTCACAGGCACTCCTTCTTCGCGAACGCGGGATCACCGCGAGCTCGCCTCAGGCCATGAACGCGCAGCGGGGTCTCCGCCGATAAATGCTCTCATAGCAGGGACTCATGCGCGCGTGTGTGGCGGCACTCACATTCCTTGCCAGCACACGGTACCTGCAGGGGGCCCGTGAAGCACGATTCGGGTACAGCTCCCGGTTACCGAAAGCCATCACACCCTGCTCAGAACGTGCGCGCCACCACGAAGTCACGAGCAACGTGGAGCAACAGATCGTTGGCCTGCCTCTCGGCGATGGTGCAACGCGCACCTTCCCCGGGAAAGGTCCGAACAACCAGACCTGCGCCGTCGGCAGCCGCCGCAAATGCCATGGTGTCGGCACCCAGCGGCAGCCAGACGAAGTTGGCCTGCGTCTCAGGCACCTGCCAGCCCTGGTGGCGCAGCCCGGCCACGACGCGCACGCGTTCGGCAACGAGAGCGTCAACCCGCCCCTGCAGCTCGTCGAAGGCGTCCAGGCTGGCAATCGCCGCCCGCTGGGCGATGGTGCTCACGCCGAAAGGCAGCGCCGTCTTGCGCAGGGCTTCAGCGACAGGCTCGTGGGCCACGGCGTACCCCACCCGAAGTCCTGCCAGGCCGTAGGCCTTGCTGAAGGTGCGCAGGATCGCGACGTTCGGCCGCCCGGCATATGTCGCGAGCCCGTCGGGTGCCCGGTCGTCGGTGACGAACTCGAGATAGGCCTCGTCGATGACCACAAGGATGTCGCCGGGGACGGCGTCCAGGAACGCGTCAAGCTCGTCCTGATGCACGACCGGGCCGGTGGGGTTGTTGGGTGTGCAGACCAGGATCAGCCGGGTGCGAGGGGTTATCGCGGCGGCCATCGCTGCGAGGTCATGCCGGGCGTTCACGTCCAGCGGGACCTTCACCGAGACGGCACCGGCGATCGCCACGACGATCGGATATGCCTCGAACGAACGCCAGGCGTAGATGACCTCATCGCCCGGGTCGCAGGTGGCGGTGATGATCTGAGCCAGGACGCCCACGCTGCCGGTTCCGGTGGCGATGTGCTCTCGCGGCACCCCGAGGCGCTCCGCGAGCGCATCGGTCAGCGCGGTGACGGCCATGTCCGGATAGCGATTCATCTCCGTGGCGGCGTCCGCGACCGCTTGCAGGACGCTGGGCAGCGGAGGGTACGGGTTCTCGTTGCTGCTGATCTTGTATGCGGTGACCCCCTCGCGCACCACTGCCGGCTTGCCGGGCTTGTAGGCAGGGACGGCAGCCAGCGCTTCGCGGAGACGGACGGTTCGGCTCATGTCAGAACAGTACGGCTCAGGATTCTATGAATCAGCGTCTGGTCCATGGACCGGCACCCACATGCCACGATGAGTCCATGAAGTCATTCGTGATCAGGGTCCTGGTCAACGGCGTCGCTCTCTGGGTGGCCGCCAGTCTGGTCAAGGGCATTCACCTCGCAGACAACCCCGCCTCGACGAGCAACCATCTCGTGACGATCTTGTGGGTGGCCGTGATATTCGGCCTCCTCAACGCCTTGATCAAGCCGATACTGACCATCTTTTCGCTGCCGTTCATCATCCTGACGCTGGGGCTGTTCACCCTGATCGTCAATGCGGCGATGTTGGAGCTGACCTCGTGGTTCGCCCGCCAGTTCAACCTGGCCTTCCACGTCGACCAGTTCTTCTGGGACGCGGTGCTCGGCTCGATCATCATCAGCATCGTGTCCATGATCCTGAACGCGGTGCTGCCCGACGGCGACTGACATCCACCAGGCCTAACCCGGCCTAGGCCTGGTGGATGTCAGCGCGCTCTCCTCGGCTCACATGGTCCCGAGCTCGTAGATCTCGACCGCGAAGTTAGCCGTCCCGTCGTCCAGGAAGGGGTTACCGTCGACGAGAGTCTTGGCCGCGTTGATGTCAGGGGCCTCGACGATGGTGTAACCGTTGAGGTCACTGGCGCTATTGGTTGAACCATCGCCCGCAACCGCGGTGCTGCTGCCGGCGAAGGGCGCACCAACATCGACGAGCGCGTCGCCAACCTTGCCCATCCAGGCATCCCAGGCCTGCATGAGCCGCGCGCCCAACTCGGGGGTGATGTCTGCCGGGGGTGTTGCGGGGCCCTTGTACAAAAGGATGAACTTTGCCATGACATGCTCCTTTTCTTTGTTGTGATGGATGGAAACTCCTCAGGCCGCGTTTCGACCCGAGAAGGCTATGAGTCGCTCGAGGATGTCGACGTCGGGTCCAACCTCGACGGCGTCGGCGAATGACCCGCCTTGACGAAGCTGCGGGGAGATGAGCTTGTGTGCGAGGTCAAGGACGTAGTGGCTGACCTCGTCCGAGACGGTGACCCGCTGCGCAGTGGCCGCCGCGAAGTCCCAGCCGTGGACCAGGAGCTCCAGCGACAAGATGCTGGCCGCGCCTACGGCTGGCATGTCCCGCTCACCTCGCTTCACGGTGCCCGCAAGTCCGCGCTTGTCCCAGGCCTCCAGCGCCTGCTGGCCGGCGAATGCCACCCGTGACTCAACGGTCCCGCTATCAGCCGGGGTCACGACTGCCCCGGCCATACCGCCGAGAGTGACCATCGAGCCGATCAGGTGGTCGGCGAGCTGGCCGATCGTGAACTCGCTGCACGGGGTTGGGCTGTCGAGGTCACCCTGACGAATCTGACGAAGAACGTTCTGGCACACGGCCAACGTGGCGTCCGCCGCCGTGAGCGGGTTGAGGTCGCCCGGGACTGCCGCCCACTCATCGGGACCCGCGTCACCGGTTGAGGCGGCCCGCTCAAGGCGTCCGAAGAAGTGGTTCCACCCCTGCAGGTGGCTCGCCGCCTGCTCATCAGTCAAACCGTCGTGCACGAGAGTGACCAGAGTGCCGCCCTCGGCGGGTTCGAGGGTGATGGTGACCGTCGAAGCATCGGGACCGAGGTCAGGGCTGCCCTCCCACCCCCACCCGAAGACGATCCGCCGACCCGGCTCCACCTCGACGAACGTTCCAGCCGCCACATTGCCCGGAATCACGGTCCAGCGGTACTGACCACCAGCCCGCAGGTCCACCCGGGCCGACACCGTCGTCCACCGACGTAGCCGGTCAGGTTCGGTAATCAGGGCGAACGCCTCGTCGGTCGACACCGGGAGCAGGACGGTCTTCTCAGCAAACATTCTGGTTCTCCTCTGGGAATTGGTAAGTCATCGATCGGCGGTACTGGCGGTCGCATCCGCGACCAGAAGATCAAGCTCAGCCGTCCAGAACCGCTCAAGCTCCTGGCGTAGCTGAGACATTCCGGCGGGCACCACGGTGTAGATGCGTCGCCTGCCGTCCTTGCGGCTGACCACCAGCCCCACCTCGGTGAGCACGCCGAGATGCTGAGAGATCGCCGAACGGGTCACTGTGAAATTGGCGGCCAGATCGTTGACCGTGCGTGGCCCCGACGCCAGAAGCTGCAGAATCCGACGCCTTGTGGGCTCGGCCGCTGCAGAGAGGATGTCGGGCACAGAAATACGTTAGCTGCCACTAACGTATTAGGCAACCACCCGACGGCAACAACCTGACCCACATCAGCCACAAGTCATAGGCTGCTCAGACAACGAGGGCTGCGGCGCCGCCGCAGCTCCGTCCGAGCAGGAGGCGCGAATGCGTGCAGTAGTCGTCATCCAGACAGGCGGCCCCGAGGTACTGGTGGCCCAGGACCTGCCCTCACCGGACCCCGGCCCGGGCGAGCTGCGCGTTGACGTCGCTGCAGCCGGGGTCAACTACATCGACGTCTACTACCGCACCGGCGCCTACCCCCTTGCGACCCCGTTCATCCCCGGCTCCGAAGGCGCCGGAGTCGTGAGCGCCGTCGGCAACGGGGTGACCGGCTTCCACCAGGGTGACCACGTCGCGTGGGCGATGGTCCCCGGCGCCGGGTACGCCGAGCAGGTGATTGTTCCGGCCGCGCGCGCAGTCCCGGTCCCAGCAGGCATCGACGACGAGACTGCCGGCGCGGTTCTCCTGCAGGGGCTGACCGCGCACTACCTGACCCGCGCGACGTACCCTGCACGACCCGGCGAGACCGCGTTGGTGCATGCGGCGGCCGGCGGGGTCGGGCTCCTGCTGACCCAGGTGCTATCCACCCGGGGGGTGCGCGTGATCGCGACGACATCGACCACGAGCAAGGCAGCTCTTGCCCTGGAGGCAGGTGCCGCCGAGGTTATCCGCTACGACAGGGAAGACGTCGCCACCGAGGTCCGCCGGCTCACCGACGACCGGGGTGTCGACGTGGTTTATGACGGGGTGGGACGAGCGACCTTCGACGGCAGCATCGACAGCCTTCGCCCGCGCGGCATGTTCGTCTCGTACGGGTCGGCCAGCGGCAAGGTGGCGCCGGTGGATCCACAGCTGCTGCAGTCCAAGGGTTCGTTGTTCTTCACCCGTCCAACGCTCGGACACTATGTCGCGGCCCGGGACGAGCTGCTCGAGCGCTCACGCGAGCTGTTCGGGTGGGTCGCCTCAGGCGAGCTATCGGTGCGCGTCGGTGCCCGCTACACCTTGGATCAGGCCGGACAAGCCCACGAGGACCTCGAAAGCCGCCGCACCACCGGCAAGTCGCTGATCATCCCCGGATAGTGATCCCCACCGGATCTGATTGACACCCTCGCTGGGTTGCTCAGCTCCAGAATCGGCGGTCCCAGCGCTGGGTGCCAATGCGAGTGTCCTCGCCTCGCCCAGGGTGCACCACGGTCTGGGTGGGCAGGGAGAACAGGCCGGCCCTGATCGAGGCCATCAGCCTCGAGCGGTCCGCCGCCGGAAGGTCGGCTCCGCCCGACCCCTGCGCGTCGAGCGTCTCACCGGTGAACACCGCAGACAGCGCCGGTGCATACCAGCAGAGGGCGCCATGTGTGATGCCGGGCGTGTGGATCGACTCCAGCCTGATGCCGCCGATATTGAGCGCCAAGCCCCTGGGGACCGAGCTCTGCGGCCGGCGCTCGGGCTCAGTCTGTCGCCAGATGACGAGATCGTCCGTGTGTAGATACGTCACGGCCCCCGTCCGATCGGCCAGGGTGAGGGCGGTTCGAACGGATTCGGGCCAGAGGCTGGTCCACAGGATCGCGCGCAGCCGGCGCAGCTCACAGTGGCCGAAGAGATCCCCCAACGCTCCGGCCGGATCGATCACCGCACACTCGGCGTGGTCGCCGACGAACCAGACGTTGCGCTCACCGTCAGGGGTCACCACGCATTCCACCGCCGCGCGCGCCGGTCGCACCGTACTCACACTCCATGAGAGCACGCGATCGGGGTGCCGACAACAGAGGCGCCTGCGGCGCATACGGTATGCGTATGCGTGTTCTCGTCTGCGGCGGAGCCGGCTACATCGGCTCACACACCGTTATCCAGCTCCTTGCCGCCCACCACGACGTCCTGATCGTGGACAATTTCGGCAACGCCAAGCCCACGGTGATCAACCGGCTCGAGTCGATCACCGGCGAACACCTACCGGTCCACGCGTTCGACCTGCGCGACGCCGATCGGACCGAGCACCTCTTTTCGACCGAGCAGATAGATGCGGTCATCCACTTCGCGGGACACAAGGCCGTCGGCGAGAGCGTCGAGAAGCCTCTGGAGTACTACGAGAACAACCTTGGCTCCACGTTCTCGCTGATCCGCGCGATGGAACGACACGGCGTCAACAAGCTCGTGTTCTCCTCCTCAGCAACCGTGTACGGCGCGAGCGCTCAGGTGCCGATGAAGGAGGACCTACCCACCTCGGCGACCAACCCGTACGGCTGGACCAAAGTGATGATCGAGCAGATCCTTCGCGACGTCGCAGTTGCTCTACCGAGCTGGCGGATCGCGGTGCTGCGCTACTTCAACCCGGTCGGCGCCCACCCTTCCGGCACGATCGGCGAGGACCCGACCGGCATCCCGAACAACCTGCTGCCCTACATCTGTCAGGTCGCGGTGGGTCGCCTCGAGAAGTTGCGCATCTTCGGCGATGACTACGACACCTCCGACGGCACGGCCCTACGTGACTACATCCATGTGGAGGACCTCGCGGCCGGACATGTCGCCGCCCTGGCCCGGCTCACCTCGACAGACCGGGCCGTCAGCACCTGGAACCTCGGCACCGGCAAGGGCACGAGCGTCTTCGACATGCTGCATGCGTTCGAGCGTGCAGTGGGCCGGGCGCTGCCCTATGAGGTCGTCGGACGTCGTAGTGGAGACATCGCAGCCTCGTATGCCGACCCAAGTCGCGCCAATGCCGAGCTCGGCTGGAGGGCCACCCGCACCATCGATGACATGTGCGCGGACTCCTGGCGCTGGCAGTCGCAGAACCCGGACGGCTACCCGGACGCCTGAACAGGCAGGGCCACCGAATTAGGCCCGGTGACCGAGGAGTCAAGTCCGAGAACGATCGAGACGATGTTGCCCAGGGACTGCGTGCCCGGCGCCAGGTAGTGGTCATGGTCGATGACCCCGTTGGTGCCGAAGACCCTGGCGCCGAAGCCGGCAGTGACGGGCAAGGTGCCGTGCCCCGCACCCCACACCTGGAATGCCGGCACCCAGTCGATCCAGTCCTGGGCTGATTGGCCCGCCCAGACGTGCGCCGATGTGTGCAGGTCAGCAACTCGCGAGACACCCATACCCGGGCTGCCCACCACAACGAGGTCTTTCACCTGCGCGGGCAGACTGGCGGCGGCCAGGCCTGCGACCACGGAGCCGTAGCTGTGGCCGATCAGCGTGAGCCTCGCGTTCGGGCGCATGATCGCCAGGTCCTGAGTGAATCTGTCCAGGGAGGTGGCGCCGGCTCGCGCCAGCTCCTCACGCGCGGCATCGCGCCCGACACCCTGCGGCGCGTCGTACCCGAGCCAGGCGATCACGGCTACGTGCTGGCCCGGAGCCGCCGCGCGGGTGGCGTTGTACAAGGCCCGTGCCTGCACCGCCGGGGCACGGTCGCGGACATCATCCAGGCCGGTGTTGAAGTTGTGGGCCGTGGTGGAGACCCCAGGCACCAGTACGGCTATCCGATCAGCCGCCCCCAGATCTCCGAACACCTCGACGACCCGGCCACTCCCGCGGGGGTCAAATGCCAAGAAATGACGGCCACGTCCGACCCAGTGCGAATACGGCGGACCGGCGGTCCGCATGGCGCTCTGGTTCGCGTCATAGATGCGGGACAGCGCTGCTGGGTCGCCCGGCTGCGGATGCCAGACCGTCGCGGACTGGTCGGCGATCGCCTGGCCCGGAGTGAAAAGCAGCATTGCGAGCGCCACCAGGAGCACAGCGGCAACAGAGGCAGCGCTGAGCGCTCTCCAGCACCACCGCATAGACACTCCGTTCACTCACGCCTGACTACCACCCGATCAGGCGGACGTTGCATAGTACCGGACTTTTCTGAGGATCCTTCTCAGGAAGAAAACGCGAGCACGACACAAGTGCGCCAGATCACTGCATGTCGGCATGGGAAAACTGAAGCGGGGGCCATAGCATTTTGGTCGACCCCCGCATCACCAGTGGACTGAAGGAGCACCATGGGCGCCGTGGACATCGCAAGATGGCAGTTCGCTATCACGACCGTCTACCACTTCTTCTTCGTCCCGGTCACGATCGGCCTCTCGCTCATCGTTGCGTGCTTTGAGACCGCCTGGCTGCGTCATCGCAACCCCGAGATGCTGCGGCTCACCAAGTTCTTCGGCAAGCTCTTCACGATCAACTTCGCCTTGGGCCTGGTCACCGGCATCGTCCAGGAGTTCCAGTTCGGAATGAACTGGAGCGACTACTCGCGCTTCGTCGGCGACATCTTCGGCGCACCGCTGGCCATCGAGGCCCTGCTCGCGTTCTTCCTCGAGTCCACCTTCCTCGGCCTGTGGATCTTCGGGTGGGACAGGCTCCCGCCCAAGCTGCACGCGGCCTGCATGTGGCTGGTCGCCGTCGGAACCCTGTTGTCGGCGTACTTCATCCTCGCCGCCAACTCCTTTATGCAGCACCCCGTCGGCTACCGCTTCAACCCGGTGACCGGGCGCGCAGAGATGACCGACTTCGTTGCGGTGCTCACCAACAAGGTCCAGCTGGTGACATTCCCGCACACCATGACCGGCGCTTACATGGTCGGTGGAGCGTTCGTGATGGCAGTGGGTCTGTGGCATCTGCGCAAACCGGACGTCGGCAAGAACGCCAGCATGTACCGCCGCGCCACCCGGGTCGGCGCCTGGGTCACCCTCGTATCGGCTCTGGGCGTCATAGTCTCGGGAGACCTCCAGGGGAAGGTGATGACCGAGGTGCAGCCAATGAAGATGGCCGCCGCCGAGGCGCTCTACAACTCCGAAGGCAGCAACGCACCGTTCTCGCTGCTGACAATTGGTTCGATGGACGGAAGTCAGGAGAAGTTCTCCGTCAAGGTGCCGGGCCTGCTCAGCTTCCTGGCCACGGGGCACTTCGACGGCTCCGTCGAGGGCATCAACCAGATCAAGGCCGCGTACCAGAAGCAGTACGGCCAGGACCCGACAGCCCGAACGTTCAGCCAGGGCTACACCCCGACCATCCCACTCACCTACTGGTCGTTCCGGATCATGATCGGGCTCGGGATGGTGGGTGCCCTGATCGCCATCGCCGTGTTGTGGTCAACCCGCCGCGACCGGATCCCGCGCCATCGCCTCTGGTTCTGGGCGATTGTGGCCACACCGTTGCTTCCGTTGTTCGCCAACAGCTTCGGCTGGATCTTCACCGAGACCGGACGCCAGCCTTGGATCGTCTTCGGTCTCATGACAACGGCCAGCGGCGTCTCCCCGAGCGTTTCGGCCGGCGAGGTGTGGACCTCACTGATCATCTTCACCCTGCTGTATGGCGTCCTGGCCATCGTCGAGACCAAACTGCTGCTGGCCTTCATCGCGATGGGGGCTCCGGACTTCGAAGAGCCCGTTGACCCTGCCGACCGGGACGAGAACGCCCCCCTCGTGTTCGCCTACTAGCACCCGGCCCATTGACAACCGGCTTACTGACAACCGCTGCCCAAGCCATGCCGACCAAGACATAGAGGGACATCATGAAGCTCACCACCGTCTGGTTCATCCTGATCGCCGTCTTGTGGACCGGCTACTTCGTCCTGGAGGGCTTTGACTTCGGTGTCGGCATGCTGATGCCGGTCCTTGGCCGGGGTGAGCAGGGCGAGGTGCGAAAGCGTGTGCTGCTGAACACGATCGGCCCGGTCTGGGACGGCAACGAGGTGTGGCTGATCACTGCCGGCGGTGCCACCTTCGCCGCGTTTCCGCACTGGTACGCCACGATGTTCAGCGGTTTCTACCTGCCGTTGCTGATCATCCTGGTCGCACTCATCGTGCGGGCCCTGGGCTTCGACTACCGGGGCAAGGTAGACAACCCGACCTGGCGCAAACGCTGGGACATTGCCATCTTTGTCGGTTCTGCGCTCCCGGCCCTGCTGTGGGGAGTCGCGCTGACAAACGTTGTGATGGGCCTGCCGATCAACGCCGCCAAGGAGTACACGGGCAACCTGTTCACCCTCCTCAACCCGGTCGGGCTGCTCGGCGGACTGACCACAGTGGCGCTCTTCCTGACCCACGGCGCGATCTTCATCACGCTCAAGACCGAGGGCGATATCAGGCACGAGGCACGAGCGCTCTCGCTGAGGCTCGGCGCCGTGGCGGCAGTGCTCGCGGTGGTCCTGCTGGTCACCATCAACGCGTCGACCGGTTCGATGTGGTCATGGACCGCCTCGGTCGTGGCGGCAATGGCCTTGCTCGCCGGGTTGTTCGCCGCATTCCGTGATCGCGAGGGATGGGGCTTCGTCGGGACTTTCGTCGCGATCGGGGCCGCCGTAGCCACCCTGTTCCTGGCGCTGTTCCCCAACGTGATGCCTTCCACCACCAACGCCGCGTACTCCCTGACGACGACGAACGCGAGCAGCACGGCATACACGTTGACGATCATGACCTGGGTGGCAGCGGTGTTCACCCCCATCGTCTTGGTGTACACGTCGTGGACCTACTGGACGTTCCGTAGGCGGATCGGCACCCAGCACATCCCGGCGATCAGTGTGGGCACAACGCTGTGACCCGCCCGTTCGACCGCCGGCTTCTGACCCAGGTCCCCGCGACGCGGCGACCGGTGCTCGCCCTTGGGGCCATCGGTGTCGCGCAGGGTCTCGCGACGATCGCACTCGCGTTCGCCGCGACCGCCCTGGTGGTGGCCGTGGTCGAGGGCCGTCAGGTGCTGACACCCAGCCTGTGGCTGGTGGGCCTGTTCATCGTCCGGGCGCTGCTGGCGGCGGCAAACGAGCTGGTCGGCACCTGGGCCGGAATGCGGGTGTCGACCGTCCTGCGAGAGCATCTCATCGGAGCTTGGCTTGATCGTGACGCTGACTCACGCCCGCAGGCAGGACGCGCACAAGCCCTGGCGACTCAGGGAATGACCAGCGTCGAGCCGTATGTCGCTCGCTACCTCCCAGCGCTGGTCTCCGGGGCCTTCCTGCCGCTGCTCGCCATCGGCACCCTGGCGTTCGTCGACTGGCCCAGCGCCCTGATCGTGGCGTTGACGGTCCCGTTGTTGCCCGTCTTCGCGGCTCTCATCGGCCGCACCACCCAGGAGTCGACCCAGCGTCGATGGCGGTCGCTGTCAGCCTTGTCCGGACACTTCCTTGACGTGATGCGGGGCCTGCCAACCCTGGCGTCGTACGGGCGGGCCGAAGCCCAGGTGGGCTCGATAGCCACCGTGAGCCAACAGCACCGGCTCGCAACGATGAAGACGCTGCGGCTGGCCTTCATGAGCTCTGCGGCGCTCGAGCTGCTGGCCACCATCTCCGTGGCGCTGGTAGCGGTGAGTGTCGGCATCCGCCTGGCAACGGGCTCAATGTCACTGGACACCGCCATGTTGGCCATTCTCCTGGCACCAGAGGCCTATTGGCCGATCCGTCGGGTGGGCACGGAGTTCCACTCCGCAGCGGACGGAGCCGAAGCCCTCAACGATGCCCTCGCCGAGATTGACGCGGCCGTCCCCGGACAAGATGCCGCTGACGACACAGTCTTTGCGCTCGACGACAACGAGACGACCCTCGAGCCCTGTCCTGTGGTGGGCGAGGCGGTGGGATACGGCTTCCCGGGCGCGACCACCGACGTGCTCAAGGATGTGTCCTTCAACCTCCCCGTCGGGCTCACAGTAGTGACCGGCCCGTCTGGGGTCGGCAAGTCGACGCTGCTGGAGCTGCTGGCCGGGCTCCGCCGACCGACCTCCGGCACCATCACCGCACCCCGTTCCCATCTGGTCACCCAACGCCCCTTCCTCGCAGCGGGGACGGTGCGAGACAACCTCACCCTCGGGAACGACTGCACCGAGGACGAGCTCTGGCATGTCCTGGGCGTCGTCGGGCTGGATCTCATGGTCGTCACTCTTGAGCGCGGCTTGGACACCCGGCTCGGTGACGACGGCTTCGGCCTGTCGGCCGGTCAGCGGGCCCGTCTCACTCTGGCCAGAGCCGCCCTGTCGCCTGCCCCACTGGTGCTGCTCGATGAGCCCACGGCCCACCTCGACGAAGAGTCAGCGGCGTTGGCACACCAGCTGATACAGAAGCTGGCCGAGCTGCGCACCGTTGTGGCCGTCACGCACCGGCCCGAGCTGCTCGCCCTCGCCGACGAGCACATCCACTTGGTCCCACGTCCCGCCCCGAACCTCGCGGTGCTCCTTTCATGAAGACTCCGAGCCCCCGTAAGATCTCTGCCGGCGCGAGCCCAGGGATCCGGTCGCCCCGGGCGAGACAGACGACCGCGGCGATTGTTGGCGCTGGCCTGCTCGGTGGTGTTGCGACCACATCGGGTATCGCCCTGACCGCCACCTCCGGCTGGCTGATCGTGCGCGCCAGCCAACGCCCTGTCATTCTCTTGCTGCTCACCGCGATCGTGGCCGTGCGCGCGTTCGGCATGGCCCGGCCCACCTTTCGCTACTGGGAGCGCCTGCGCTCACACGACGCCGCACTCGCCGACCTCGCAGACCGACGCACCACGGCCTACCAACGGCTCATCCCACTGACGCCGGCCCGACTTGGACGTCGCGGCCGAGCCGACCTTCTGACCGGGGTCGTCGACGACCTGAGCGACATCGTGGACGCGCAGGTCAGGGTCACCGTGCCAGTACTGGCGGCCGTCGTGGCAAGTACCGTGGCCACCCTCGTCCTCGTCTTTCTCTGTCCTGCGGCCGGCCTTGTCATTGCCGCCATGGCGGCACTCACGGCTCCCATCCTGGTCCTTGGATGGCGGTTGGAGAGGCGATCCCAACAGACTTTGCTGCGCGCCCGTGCAGAGCTCTCCCGCGTTACCGCCCTGGTGTCCGGCAATGCCGGTGAGCTCCAGGCCATCGGTGCCAGTGACCGGGCCCAGGCCTGGTTGGCCACCGCCCATGCAGACCTGTCCCGAGCGGCCGGGCGACAGAGCCGTGGTCGCGCCATGGCGGCAGGGCTCCTGCTCCTGCTGACCGCCGCCGGCACCGTCGCGATGACGGCCGTCATTCTGCCGAGCGTCGGCACGACGATCTCGACGCCCGTGGCCGCGCTCCTGGTCCTGACGCCCATCGCGCTGGGTGATGCCTTCTCGACTCTGCCCGATGCCGTCCGCGCCCTCGCCCGATCCCAGGCCAGCGCCGTCCGGCTGGCCGCGCTGCTGGATCAACCGTCGGCTGTCCTTGCCACCGGGGTCCAATCACCGGGACCCATGGCGGGTATTTCGCCGCATATCTGCGTGAGCGAGCTGACGGCTGCCTGGTCCGGCACCGGGCCCGACGTCGGACCACTGGACCTGCAGATCCAACCCGGAACCCGGCTGGCCATCACGGGCCCCAACGGTTGCGGAAAGTCCACCCTTCTTGCCGTGCTAGCCCGGGCGCTGGACCCCACGGGCGGCAGCTACCGGCTCGGTGATCAGGACGCCTTGGCGCTCGAGCTCGGGCAGGTTCGCCGGACGTTCGCCGTCCTGGACGACGAACCGCATCTCTTCGCCTCCACGCTGCGCGCCAACCTTGCGCTGGCCCGACCGGAGCCTGCCGATCCTGTTCTCATCGAGGCCCTGGATCATGCGGGTCTGACCCAGTGGTTCAGGGAGCTCGACCAGGGGCTCGACACCGTCGTCGGTGCGGGCGGGCGCGGCGTCTCCGGCGGAGAACGAGCGCGTCTCGGACTGGCTCGGGCTCTGCTTTCGAAGCGCCCGGTGCTGCTGCTCGACGAGCCCGTGGCCCACCTGGACCACGCCACCGCGGACGCGGTCATGGGCGACCTCACCCGATCCGCGAGGGGCCAGTCGGTAGTCATGGTCACCCACCGCCGCGACGGTCTCGCTGGTTTTGACCGGGTCATCGACCTCTCACTGCACATGGGTGATCCGGCCAGCGTGGTTTGACCCTTCCTCGTTCCCGGGTGAGCCTGGTCGGCGCGGGCCCCGTCAGCCGGCGATCACGTCACGGGCTGCCCAGCATCAGGGCGTTGACGAGGTAGACCACGGGAGCGCCAAGCCCGCGAAGGGTAGGCCGGCCGCCCAGAAGGCAAGTGCCTCCACTCCACTCCACTCCAAACCACGCAATCCGGAAGACCACGTCGGCCGCGCCGTGCTGGGGGCGGAGGCCTTCGGCGACGCAAGAATGCCCCAGATGACCCCCATCAGCAGGACCCCGCCCGGACCGGCGAGGAGCCGAGCCGGCCAACCCTGGGTCATGGTTCGCCCTCAGAGGCCGACCGCGAAGAGCACCGTAAGCTCGAGCAGGAAGGCGACGCCAAGGCTGCTCGTGCGGATCATGGGGCCACTTCTCCCCAGTTGCGCAGGTTCACGTGCAGCGCCGAGACAAGACGCTCGAAGGTGCCCCCGACATCCTGCGGCAACCCGAAACCGTCGTCGAGCTCCAGACTGACGAAACCGTGAAGGGCGCTGCGCGCCACCCTGGTGGCATGAATCGCCTCATCGCCACCCAACCCATAGCCACGAAGCGCGGCGAACACGGCCTGCACTGCCCGCTCACTCGCGGCCACGTGCTCCGGATCCTGGGCGTCGGGCACGCGTTGGGTCAGCGGGTATCGGCCGGGGTGGGACAGCGCGTAGTCATGATAGGCGTGGGCCAGGGACCGGACGGCGTCCTCCCCCGACCGGCCGGCCACAGCAGCCGACAGGACGTTGGCCAGCTCAGCCGTCACCCGAGCAGAGACCTTCTGCTGCAACGCCTCCACGCTATGGACATGCTTGTAGAGCGAAGGTGCGGCGACACCCGTGCGGCGGGCGACGGCGGCCAGAGTCAGGGCCCCCGGTCCCTGTGCGTCGACCAGTTCGACCGCCGCGTCGACCACAGAGGCCGTGGACAGGCGGGGTCTAGGCACTGACGACGTCAGCCAGGAACGGCAGGATCGCCGACGCAGTCACCTCGGGCACCTCCGCGTGCGGGTAGTGCCCCGCACCCTCGATCAACTCGAGGCTGACTTCGGTGTACTGACCAACCAGCGCCTCACCCTTCGTGGCTGCGACAACGGCGTCCGGGAAGTCAGGGTCCTTGGTACCCATGACGATTCGCACCGGGCAACGCAGCTCGGGAATTCGGGCACGGCACCGCTCCTGCTCGGTCGCCACACCTCTCAGCGCGGCCATCCGCCCGGGCTCGTGCAGTGATGCCCTCATGGCCACCAGATATTCGTCGAAGTCGGCGGGCTTGGCGGCCTTGTAGAGCGACGGGTAGTAGAACCGGGTCCAGAGCCAGGGGCTGCCAGTAACGATCTTCTCGGCCAGTCGCAGGATGGGGGACATTTTGCCGTCCTGCAGGAACGGGTCCACGAGGGCGAGCCCGCTGACCAGCCCGGGTTCCTGTGCGGCCGCCCAGATCGCTGCGGCGGCGGCGTTGGAGTGTCCAATGATCGTTGCGGGCCCGCTCAGGTGGCGGATCAGCGCGAGCATGTCCTCGCCAGTCGCCGGGCTCCCGTAGCCGGCCCAAGTCGCGCTCGACGCGCCGTGACCGCGTTGGTCCATACGTGCGACGCGGTAGCCCGCCTCGACCAACTTCGGGGCCAGGAAACGGAAGGCGGCGCGAGTGTCGCCCATGCCGGCGACGCACAGAACCAGCCCCGCATGGTCGGGTCCGGTGACGTCATAGGCCAGCCGACCGCCCGGAACGTCTAGAAGCTGAAGCTCTACAGACTTGATATTGTCCATAGCCAAAAAGCTACTGTCCATAGCCTACATGTGTCAAGGCCCCGCGTCAGGTGGGTTGGGCCCGGAGCGCTTCGGTGATCTCGGCGTCGGTTGCGCCCAGGGCTCGGGCCTTCGTGACGTATGCCGCAGTGGGACTGGCCAGCCGCGCCCGCCTTTCCCGCGCGGACGGCTTGCGCGCAGCGACCGCGACCCTGGTCCCCCCACCACGTCGGGACCCGACGAGTCCGGCGGCCTCCAGCTCGCGGTATGTCCTTGCGACTGCGCCGACTGCCAGGCCCAGGTCGCCGGCGAGCTGACGTAGCCGGCGGAGTCGCCCACCCTGCACAAGTACTCCGCCCTCGATCAGATCGACCAGCTGACGGGCTAGCTGCTCGTACCGAGGCGTCGGGTCATGGAGAGTGACGGTCAGCGTCGGGTCATCGAGAGTGACGGTCAGCGTGGGGCTCATCGGCGGGCGGCCAGACCTGCTGCTGCGGGCCCTCCCAGCTCCGGCGGACACAAGCGCGGGCCGACCATCAGGGGCGAGGCGCCCGACGGCGAGCGGCAACATCAGCGCCTTGACCACCAGCGGGGCGACGCCCACACCAGGCCACGACGCCAGCGAGCAGGAGAGGCCGATCAAGGGGCTCCGGCGTTGAGGGCGACCCCGAACAGCAAAGTGGCAACCATCACCCCGGTGGCGGCGACAACGGCTTCGGCCGAACGGCGGCCCAGGATGTCGTCGGCGGGGACCAACCCGAGGCCCGCCCAGCGCCACCGCACCGCCTCACGACGTCCGGCCAGTGCGCCACAGCGAGACGGGTCGCGCTCAAGGAGACGCCGAGACCGCCCCCAACGCCGCGGCGCCCGCACGAGCCAGACGGCGACGAGGAGGAGCGGAACCACGACCACGCCGACGCGATCGTTCATGAGAGCCTAGGTTGTCTCACAAAGCCGTGACAACGAGCACGGTTGCCCTCGGGACACCTTGGGTCAAATGCTTGCGACAGACTCACAGGTCCGAGGAGCTCCTGCAGAGTCGACCGGATGACCGTCCTCTGACCCTGCACGACCGCGGTGTCTGCAGATAGGCCAACATGGGCCGGTGACTTGGCATCGCTGGCACACGAGGTGGTCGCATACCTCGACAGGTGTGCTCCTGGCCATCGGCGCTGCCCTCCTGTTCGCGGTGAACGGCAATGTCAGCAAGGTCGCACTGCAGAACGGCGTCTCCTCCCTCGAGCTCGTCTCCATGCGCAGTGCCGGAACCGCGCTGATACTGATGGCCATTACAGCCGTGAGAAGCCCGGCCTCTCTGCGCGTCAGTCGGCGCGAGCTGGGCTTCCTGGCGCTCTATGGGGTCACCGGCATCGCGATGGTCCAGTGGCTCTATTTCGTGGCGATCCAGCGGATGCCCGTTGGCATCGCCCTGCTGTTCGAGTACACCGCGCCGCTCATGGTGGCCTTGTGGGTGCGCTTCGTCCAAAAAGAGCAAGTGAAGTCCCGGCTCTGGCTGGGCCTGGCCTGCGCGCTGGGAGGTCTGGCCCTGGTGGCCCAGTTCTGGAAGGGCATAACCCTCGATCCAGTCGGCCTGATCAGCGCAGTCGGGGCCGGGGCAGCGCTGGCCTGCTACTACCTGATGGGCGAGCACGGTCAGCGGGAACGCGACCCGATCTCGTTGATGGGCTTCAGCTTTGGCTTCTCCGCCATCCTCTGGGCCATCGTCTCGCCATGGCAGGAGTTCCCGTTCGCACGGCTCACTCACACGCTCGATCTGCCCGGCGCCCTACCCGGCAGTGCCCCGCTGTGGCTGATGGTCCTGTGGATCATCGTGCTCGGCACCGTCGCGCCGTTCCTTCTCGTGCTTTTGGCCGTTGCCCGACTCGGACCGGCCCGGGTGGGTCTGATCGGGATGCTCGAGCCAGTGGGCGCCGGCATGATCGCCTGGGTGCTGCTCGGGGAGTCCCTCAACACGCTCCAGATTGTCGGGACAGTCGTCGTCCTAGTTGGGATTGTGCTGGCCGAGACAGCCAGGCAGCCCGCCACCTCTGTGCCCGAGCAGGAGGCCGGCGCGCTGCACCCGGAAGGTGCCTCACCTCTGCCGGAGGGCATGGCACCCTGAGGTTTGTGCCGTGGTGGTTGAGGTGGCGGCTGTCAGGCCCCAGTGGGAGGCTGCACGTGAGCCGGACCACACCATCGACCGGCGTCCCACCCGGCTACGTATCAGCCTTCGACCGGGAACCTCAGACACGGTTTCGGTGCAGGAGACTGTCTCGGCGGCTCATCAAACGTGACCGACCAGTGTTCGAGGAACAGCCCGGACTCTGGGAGGATGGCCATCATGGTCTCGCTTGCTGACGCGTCCCCGCCCATCGCTCTTGGCGCCCTCGACGGCCGCTATCGCCCAACCGTCGCCCCACTGGTTGACCACCTTTCTGAGGCGGCGCTGAACCGCGAGCGCGTCCATGTCGAGGTCGAGTGGCTGATCCACCTCACCACAGCCCAGATCATCGCTAATGTTCGCGCGCTCACCGCCGACGAGCAGACACGCCTGCTGGCCGTCGTGGAGGACTTCGGCCCCGGCGACATCGCCGAGCTCGCCGAGCTCGAGCGGGAGACAGTCCACGACGTCAAGGCCGTCGAGTACTACCTCAAGCGTCGCCTCGCCGCGATGGGCGGCGAAGCGGCCACAGGCCTGGCTGCGATATCTGAGCTGATCCACTTTGGCTGTACCAGCGAGGACATCAACAATCTGTCGTACGCACTGATGATCAAAGGGGCCGTGCAGCAGGTCTGGCTGCCACGAGCCACCACCCTCGTCGACGCGGTCGCAGCGATGGCCCGCGACCTGCGCGACGTCCCGCTCCTGGCACGCACCCATGGTCAGCCTGCGACGCCGACCACCATGGGCAAGGAAATCGCGGTGCTGGCCTACCGGTTGCAGCGGCAGCTCTCCCGGATCGGCCGCGCGGAATACCTCGGAAAGCTGAACGGGGCAACCGGCACGTATGGCGCACACGTCGCTGCGGTGCCCGACGCGGACTGGCCGGCGATCAGCAAGACGTTCGTGGAATCACTTGGCCTGACTTGGAACCCGTTGACCACGCAGATCGAGAGTCACGACTGGCAGGCCGAGCTCTACAGCGACATCGCCCGCTTCAACCGGATCCTGCACAACCTCTGCACCGACTTCTGGACCTACATCTCGATGGGCTACTTCGCCCAGGTGCGCGGCCAGGGCACCGTCGGCTCATCGACGATGCCCCACAAGGTCAACCCGATCCGCTTCGAGAACGCCGAGGCCAACCTCGAGGTCTCCAACGCTCTGCTGGACGTGCTCGCCTCAACCCTGGTGCAGTCCCGGATGCAGCGCGACCTCACCGACTCGAGCATGCAACGCAACATCGGCACCGCTTTCGGCCACTCGCTGCTCGCGATCGACAACGCCGCCCGAGGCCTGGCCGGGCTCGACGCCGTGCCGACCGCTATGGCGGCCGACCTCGAGGCCAACTGGGAGGTGCTCGGCGAGCCCATCCAGTCCGTGATGCGTGCACTCGGGGCTCAGGGTGTCGAGGGTATGGAGAACCCCTACGAGCGGCTCAAGGAGCTCACCCGCGGCCGCCGAATCGGCGGCGAAGACCTGCGCGAGTTCGTCGGGAGCCTGGGCCTGCCCCGGGACATCGAGCGCCGCTTCCTTGAGATGACCCCCCAGACCTACGTCGGGTTGGCCGCACGGCTCGTCGACTACCTCGGCTGACGTGGGCGAAGGCCAGGGCCAAAGCGCCCTCGTTCGCGCAGGCTATAACGTCCTGTCCCGCGCCTACCGCGCCGACATCGCTGACGACGCGACACAGGGGCAGTATGCCGAGTGGCTCGGAAATGTCCGCGACCGCGCTCCAGCGTGTGCAGATGTGCTCGACCGCGGGTGCGGCAACGGCATACCAGCTGCGAAGTGGTTGTCTGACAACGGGTTTCGCGTCACGGGCGTCGACTTGAGCGACACCATGGTCGAGCGGGCGCGAGAACTAGTGCCGGAAGGGACGTTTCTTCGAGGCGACGTGACCTCGGTCGACGAGGTCGCCTTCGACGTGGGCAGCTTCGACGCTGTGGTCAGCTTCTTCGCTCTGATCCACGTTCCGGTCACCGACCAGCCCGGCGTCCTCGCGCGGGCTGCTCGATGGCTGCGCCCGGGCGGGCTCTTCGTCGCGACCGTCGGGCACACCGGCGTGCAGCTGCACNGACAACAACTGGCTGGGTGGCACCCCCACGTCATGGAGCCACCCCGGGGCCGCGACCTATCGAGCCTGGATCGAGTCGGCCGGACTCGCAATCGACCGCGAGCGCTTCGTGCCCAAGGGCAGCAGTGGGCACACGCTCTTCATCGCCACCCGCGAGCGATGAACGAAGGGTCAGCCAACCGGCTCGAGGAGCACCAACGCGATCTCGCGGGTGGTCTTGTCCTGGTAGCCGGCATAGTTGTTGTGGTCGGCAATGACCAGTGGCCACAACCTCTCGCGCTCCAGCGTTGTCGCGACGCGCCCACGTCGCTGGTGCCTGGGCTCCCCCTGCAGCCTGACCTGGACGTCAGGGTCGTCCCTCAGGTTGAGAAACCATGCGGGCGGGCGGACATCGCCACCACCGGATGCCACCACGACGAAAACGGCACCTTCTTGCAGTGGTGAAGTGAGCATGACCGAATGGGGCTGACCGCTCTTGCGACCAGTGGTGGTGAGCTCCAGCACCGGCATGTCCATCGCGGTCCACCCCAGGCGCCCGCCAGTGACTGCGAGCACGATGCGATGAATGACATTCATGGCCTTGAAGCGGAAGCTGCTGCGCATAGACAAAACCTACCGTGGCGCTCTCACCGGACCAAAGTGGCGTGCTCCGGCGCCGCAATCCAACGCCACGTGATCCGATACCACGCCGCCCGATCCAGCTCAGATGGTGACAGGACCCTTGGGCGTGTCGAACGTGACAGTGAGCAGGCCCGGAGTGCCGTGCGGCGCGACGAAGGTGAAGTCGATGACTGTCGAGGTCTGGTCAACGGGCAGGCCGAGCCACTCGCAGACCCGGTCGGGGTCGCCCGCGATCTGCAGGCCGCTGATGGTGACGTCGGCGGTGGCCCCGACTGAGGGGTGAACGCTCTTGTCTTCCCAGTGGATGTAGAACGGCAGCTGCGGGTCGGCCATCAGTCCCTTGACACCAAGCTGGCGCCACTTGAGCTCTACGCCATCGGGACGGCGCCGGCAGCCGGCCACGGCCTCGCGACCTAGCCGCTGCTCCGCCTCGGAAAGATCGTCGACGCTGACAACCCATCCCAGCCAGCCACCGCCCGCCTCGGAACGGGCGCGAACGGCTTGGCCGAACGGTGCCTTGTCAGAGGCGGGATGGTCAAGGACCGTGACGACCTCGACAAACCGTTCATGGGCAAGGGGGATGATCATGTTGCGAGTTCCGAAGCGGGGATGGATACCCCCATCGACCGCCATTACGCCCAGTTGCTTGGCGAGGCGCTGGGCTGTCGCTGTCAGGCCATCCGTTTCGGCGGCATATGAAACATGGTCAACTCGCATACCGCCATCGTGACACTTCGACACAGTGGGTTTCTGACCGGGGTCCGTTCTGCTCGCTGTGGCGTTGTCATCCGCATGGGTGGGCGTCAACGCCCCCCGCGTTGGCGGACCGCTTCGTAGATGACCACGGCTGCCGACGTCGCAACGTTGAGGGAGTTGGCCCGGCCCGCCATCGGGATACGGATCCTGTATGTCGCGGCCGCCAAGATCTCGTCGGTCAGGCCGTACTTCTCGGCCCCCACAGCGATGGCGATCGGCCCTCTGTAGTCCACTTCCGTGTAGTACAGATCCGTGTCCGGCGTCGTGGCGGCGAGGGCGATACCGTGCTCCGACAACCACGTCAATGCCTCGGGGGTACCAGCGGACGCGACCGGCACCGAGAACACCGTGCCCTTGCTGGCGCGCACCAGGTTGGGGTTGCTCCAGTCCGTAACGGGATCGACGGCCACCACGGCCTCAACACCGGCAGCATCGGCCGTGCGCAACATCGCGCCGAGGTTGCCCGGCTTCTCTACCCCCTGGCAGATCAGGGCCAGCGGCGTCGGCCCGACGCTCAGGTCGGCGCACGAACGCACCACCGAGTCCACCACGGCAAGGAAACCGTCAGGGCCCTCGCGGTAAGCGACCTTCTCGAACGCCACGCGCCCGAGCTGCTGGGTGTCCGAGCCCAACGCCTGCACCCGCCGCACGACGTCCTGCTGCACCACGGGGTCAAGCATGAGCTCGAGACAGAAATAGACGGTTCGCGGCACCACACCCGCGTCCAGCGCAAGGGACAGCTCGTCATACCCCTCGATGAGGGTGAGCCCTGCATCCTCGCGCGCACGACGACGACGCAAGGAAACAAGTGGCTTCAAGCGGGCGTTGGCCGGCGAGGTGATGATGAGCTCAGGCATGACCCGCACAGCATGCCAGTACTCGGCTCGCAGCAATAGACAATCGTCAGCCCAGCAACGACTTCAGGACGGGGACCAGACCGTCATGGTCGACATCGAGGGTGACTTCATCGGCGATGGCCTTGACCTCATCGGGAGCGTTGCCCATCGCGACGCTGCGAGCCGCCCAGTGAAGAATCTCGAGGTCATTGCGCTGGTCACCCACGGCAGCGGTCTGCGCGGGCTCGACGCACAACCGACGCCGGACCAGCTCGAGGGCCGAGGCCTTCGAGACCCCCTCAGGGTTGATGTCCAGCCACGCCGTGAATCCCACGGCATAGTTCACCGAGTGCAGGCCGATCCGCTCAACCAGCTCCAGGAAGTCCTGGGCGGTGCCGGTCGGGCTGCGGAAGGTCACCCGGGTCGCGGGTGAAGCCGAGAGCTCAGCCCAGGGGATAACTCGCACCTCACCGACCAGCTCGCCGTCAGGGAACGGACCGCTCACCTTGAAACCGACCCCAACCTCCTCCACCGCGACCTCGGCGTCCGGCCAAGACCCGCGCAGCATCTCCAGTGCCGGACCCGGGTCGAAGGTCACGACCTCAAGGATCCGATAGCCCTTAGGTTCGTCGGGGTCCAGCTCGGCGGTCACCGCACCGTTGGAGCAGACCACGAAACCACGCTCCAGCCCGAGGTGGGAAACGATCGGCATGGTGGTCCCGATGCCTCGGCCAGTCGCGATGACCACGTGCAGACCGGCCTCGGCGACCTCGCGCACTGCCCCACGAACCACCGGCGACATCAAGCCGTCGCGTCGCAGCATTGTGCCGTCAAGATCGAGGGCGATCAGCCTTCTTGCCATCCCGAGTCCAGCTAAGCCGTCGGCGTCAGGACGTCGATTCCGAGGAAGGGTCGCAGCGCGGCAGGTACGAGGACCGAGCCGTCGGCCTGCTGGTGGTTTTCCAGGATCGCCACCAACCAGCGAGTCGTACCCAGCGTGCCGTTGACGGTCGCAACGTGCCGCGTGGCGTTGCCCTCGGCCTGCGGGTCGCGCTCACGAATGTTGAGACGGCGGGCCTGATAGGTCGTGCAGTTCGAGGTCGACGTCAGCTCGCGGTAGCGGCCCTGTGTCGGAACCCATGCCTCGCAGTCAAACTTGCGTGCGGCCGGACCACCGAGGTCGCCGGCCGCGGTGTCGATGATGCGGTAGGGAACCTCGATCTTGGCCAGCATCTGCTGCTGGCAGTCGAGCAGCCGCTGGTGCTCGGCCTCCGCCTCCTGCGGGCGACAGAAGCTGAACATCTCGACCTTCTGGAACTGGTGCACGCGGATGATGCCGCGGGTGTCCTTGCCATATGACCCGGCCTCGCGGCGGTAGCAGGCCGACCATCCGGCATACCGCTCGGGACCGCTGCCGAGATCAAGGATCTCGTCGGCGTGGTACCCCGCCAGGGCCACCTCTGAGGTCCCGGTCAGATAGAGGTCGTCGGCCTCCAGGTGATAGACCTCCTCGGCGTGGGAGTCCAGGAACCCCGCCCCGGCCATGATGTCGGCCTTGACCAGGGTGGGGGTGATCATCGGGGTGAACCCGCTCTCGACGGCTTGGGCGACCGCCATGTTGAGAAGGGCCAGCTCAAGACGTGCACCGACACCCTTGAGGAAGTAGAACCGCGATCCGCTGACCTTGGCGCCACGTTCCATGTCCAGAGCGTCCAGGCCTTCGGCGAGCTCGAGATGGTCCTTTGGCTCAAAGCCCTCCGTCGCGAAATCTCGTGCAGTGCCGATCGTTTCCAGGACGGTGTAGTCATCTTCGCCACCGCTGGGGATGCCCTCGATGACGACGTTGGGAACACGGCGGATCAACGCCGCGAGCTCGGCATCAGCACCGGCGGCCACAGCCTGCAGGTCCTTGACGCAGTCAGAGGTGGCCTTGGCTGCGGCCACCAGCGCAGCCTTCTGCTCGCCTTTTGCCGCCGCGACCTGTTTGCCGAACGACTTCTGCTCGGCCCGCAACGACTCGAACTGGGCGATGGACGAGCGTCGTCGTTCGTCCGCGACAAGGATCGCGTCGACGATCCCCTCGTCCTCGCCGCGGGCACGTTGCGAGGCGCGGACGGCTTCGGGCTGGTCGCGCAGGAGCTTGATGTCGATCACGAACCCGAGCCTATCTGCGCGCCGTACCCGCTATTGAGCCCGTTGCCGACCACGACGGCCGCCGAACCCGCATCGGCAAGGCTGAACCCCACATCGGTAGGGCAGGCACCCGGTCAGCCGGACACGTCGTGGAGGTGATGGGTCAGGTCATGCAGGAAGTACTGGCCGAGGGTCTCGATGGTGAATATCGAGCCGTTGGTACGTCGTCCCGTGCGCTGCCAGTTACCGTCGCCCACCTCGTCGAAGGACGCCACAGCAGCCTGCGCTGCCGCCGACAGCTCAGCGCTGACCACTTCCGGGTCCTGCGCGCCGTAGGCGCCGGCGATCGCCGCGTCGTCCTGGTTCCAGCTCTCGAAAGCCGGGTCCACCTGGGAAAGCATGAGATGCACCCGCGACTCGAAGACGCGGCATACGTCCCTGACATGACAGGCGTACTCAAGAGGTGACCACACCCCTGGTTCTGGCCGGGCCCTGACATCGACGCGGGAGCACACCGCCGGCCAGCGGGCGGCGTTCAGTCGCAGGCTCGCAGCGACCTGCGGGCCGCCCACAGAGCGGGCGTCGAATCCGCAGTCGTGACAGGGTTGCTGCAACACCCAGGTCCAGTCCTTGTCATCGGGTTCGATGCCGGGCGCCTGGTCATCGGGTGTCTGGTCGGCACGTTCAGCGGAGGAGGTCATGGGGCCATCCTCGCGCAGGTCGCGCAGGTCAGGTCGTCGGGCGGGTCGCTCGGGTCTTCAAGACGGTGACTCGTTCTCTTCCGGTAACCTCGCCACGTGACAGACACAACCGGAAGGATCGCCATCGCAGCTATCGCTGCGCTGTTGCTGATCGCCTGGCTCCTTCGCTCGGCCTCGGGCGACACCATGTCTCAGGCGGTGGGAATCCGCCGTTTCGGCCGGCGCCGTCCGCCACGCGCGCACTTCCGCCCCGCGGGGGCAGGCGAGTCCGAGGCACCCAGGCGCGTGGCCGCGATCATCGTCAACCCGACCAAGTTCGACAACATGGATGCGATCAGGACAAAGGTCGCCAGAGGCTGCGTCGCCGCCGGCTGGGCTCAGCCGATGTGGGTCGAGACAACGGCACAGGACCCCGGGACCGGCCAGGCCCGGCAGGCGGTCATCGATGGTGCCACGCTGATCTGCCCGCTCGGTGGAGACGGGACCGTTCGAGCCGTGGCCGCAGCGCTAGTCGGGACCGAGACTCCCATCGGCCTTCTGCCCGGCGGCACGGCGAACCTGCTCGCCCGCAACCTCAACCTGCCCATGGACTCCCTGGACGACGCCCTCAAAGTGGCACTGACCGGCCAGAACAAGCGGATCGATGTGGGTCGGCTCACCGTGCACTACGCCGGAGAGCACGCGCACCCCGAAAAGCACATCTTCCTGATCATGGCCGGCATCGGCTTCGACGCCGCGATCATGGCTGATGCACCGGAGCGCCTGAAGAAGACGGTCGGCCCGCTGGCCTACACCCTCTCCGGCGCGAAGAACCTGCGCGGTCCACAGTTCAAGGTCCGGATCAAAATCGACGACGAGGCCGAGTTCAGCCGCCGCACGCGCAGCGTCGTGATCGGCAACTGCGGCAAGATCACCGGCGGTCTGGTGCTGATGCCCCAGGCGCAGGTCGACGATGGCTGGCTCGACGCAGTCATCCTGTCCCCCGTCGGTCTCGTCGGCTGGGTGGCCCTGGCTGGCCGCGTGATCTCCCAGAAGCGCAAGGGCCACGAAAGAGTGGACCACCACCGCCTGAGGTCAGTGACCATCCGCTGCGACCATTCCGAAGCCGTCCAGATTGACGGCGACATCGTCGGCCGGGCCCACGCCCTGTCCGCGACTGTTGAGCCTCTTGCGCTGGTCATCCGGGTGGGCAGCTTGCCTGCCTGGTCGTCCAGGGTCAGGACGATTGGTGGCGCAGACTCNTCAGCCAGGCCCGGGCCTCGATGAACTCCCTGTCACCGGTGCCACGCAACACCTGCGCCTCGACACCGTCGGCCCGCGGATAAGACCCCAGGAAGCGTACTTGGGCGCACACCCGTTGCAGGCCCATCAGCGTCTCGCCGACCCTCTCATCGTGGACGTGCCCCTCGCAGTCGATCGAGAAGCAATAGTCTCCGAGCCGGCCACCGTTGGGCCGGGACTCGATCCGGGTCAGGTTGATGCCGCGGGCGGCGAACTGCTCGAGCAGCTCCAGCAGGCCACCAGGGTGGTCCTCGCGCTGGAACAGCACGACCGAGGTCTTGTCGGCCCCAGTCGGCGCAGGTAGCTGACCGGGCCGCGCGACGAGCACGAAACGGGTGACGGCTCCGCTGTTGTCGCCAATGTCCTCCTGCAGGACCGTGAGCCCGTGGTTGGCCGCGGCCGCGGGCGCGCAGACCGCGCCCTGGTATGCCGGCCGCTCGCCCGCCAGCCCTGCGGCAGCGGCGGCAGTGGAAGCCCCGGGTAGGTAGTCCACGTCGGGAAGGTGCACACCCATCCAGGCGCGCACCTGGGCCCACGCGTGCGGGTGGGTGGATACGATCCGGATGTCGGCGAGCGCAATGCCGGCGGGGGCAGCAAGGACAAAGGTGATCGGGACAACCTGCTCGGCGACCACTACGAGCGGGTCCCCACTGGCCAGTGCATCCAGGGTGGCACTGACCCCGCCCTCCACGGAGTTCTCGATCGGCACCATCGCTGCCTCGAGATCGCCTGCGCGCAAGGCTGCGAGCGCGGCGTCGACGGAGACGAACGGGATGCGCTCCGCGTCGTTGGCCAGCGGGGAGCATTGGGCCAGGGCCATCTCGGTGAATGTGCCTGTGGGACCCAGGAATCCATATCGCGTGCTCATGAGGCGCCCTTTCCGGTTCGGGCAGCGGCGAGCGCCTGCTGCTCCTCGGGTGTCAGTGTGACTTCGCTGTTGCCCCCGACCACGCCCTTGGCATAGCTGCGGGACTCACTGCGGCCGCGGATCGAGCTGACGACCAGCCCATCTCCTCGGTCGTCGATGATCGCCGCCGAGAAGGACAGCTGGCCGCCCATGTCGCCGAACGCGTCGTAGCGGACCACGGCAACGTGACGCAGACTCTGCTCGACATCGCCAACGGTCCGGCGGACCTGTGCGCGGATCCTCTCGAGCTCGCCGTTCAGGTGGGCGATCTGGCCGGATTGCCGCGAGAGAACGGCGACCATGTCCTCTTCGCCTCCGGTCCACAGGATGCGGTACCGCGCTTGAATTCCGGACAGGCGCAGATGAGCACCCACAGCGATCGCGAGAGCCAGAACCGCAACACCCAGCGCGACGACGACCAGCGTCGAAGTGGTGCTCGTGCCCAGGTCCACCAGAGAAGCGTATGACGAGCGGAGTCCTCGCCGCGCAGTATCCCGACCTGATCGCCGGGGAACAGGTGGTCTCGTGGTCATCGCCGAGCTCGATCCCAGTGACCGACCAGGGGTTTGCGCCGCGGGCGCCCAGAGTCAGAAATCTGTGATGTCGTCCTGCGAGAATCCGCTCGGCGGCGCTGGTCGATCCCTGCTCTGGCGGGGCCGCTGTTCCAGGCCGCCACGGCAAACCTCAACCCGTACTCGCAGACCATGGTTGAGGTCGACAGCCAGGCTCGTGGTCCTGTGTCACTGACCCTGGGTGGGACGGATC
>JGI20177J14857_1000028_pt1 | contig 40940 bp, 40 predicted proteins | sample NGESurdeep072012_6_FD_14857 | JGI IMG/M metagenome (IMG submission 14857) | reverse complement strand
GAGCGGCCTAACGGCGGAGCGACAGAGCGCTGCCGCGACCCTCGCCCGAAATACGCATCAGGATGCCGACGGCGAGCCAACTCGCGAGCATGAACGACCCGCCATAGCTGAAGAACGGCAGCGGTATGCCCGTGATTGGCATCAGGTTCAGCGTCATGCCGACGTTCACGAGCACGTGAACGAACCACCCCGACATCAGTCCGAACGCGACCAGGCTGCTGAAGGAATCGTTTGCACGCTCGGCGATCTTGGTGATGCGGAGGAAAAGCCAGAGGAAGAGCGCCAGCACGATAGTCACACCGAGAAAGCCGAGCTCTTCTCCGACGACCGAGAAGATGAAGTCCGTGTGCTGCTCGGGCAGAAACGCGAGACGCTTCTGCGTTCCGAGCGTGAATCCCTTGCCGAACCATCCACCGGATCCGATCGCGACCTTCGATTGAATGACGTGGTAACCCGACGCGCGGGGATCGGAAGACGGATCGATGAACACTTTTAACCGGTTCTGCTGGTACGGCGCGAGTTTCTCCCACATCATCGGCGCGACGACACCGGTGGCGACGTTCAGCACCATGAGTACGATTCCCTCGATCAGGTACGGCCGGTACCAGAGGACGAGGGCGAGCAGGACAAAGAACCACGCCCCCCACAATCCGACGCTGAAAGAGAGGACGAGGCTGATCGCCGGGCTGGCGAGCAGAATCAGAAGCGGCCACGACACGCCCGCCCAGTACAGCATCGCGAAGAAGATCCCGATGAACACGATGCCGGTGCCGAGGTCGGGCTGGAGCATGATGATCGCCCACGGAATGCCGACGACGAGCGCGGGCTTCCAGAGATCGAGCAGTGACTTCGGCGTTTCACGATGGTTGGACAACACCTTCGCGAGCATGAGCACCACGGTCACTTTCGCGATCTCCGACGGCTGACCGATGCGGTGGCTCCCGATCGCAAGCCAGCTCTTCGTGCTAGCGGCGGTTCCGGCTCCCTTCCCGATCACGAGAGTGAGCCCGAGCAGGAAGATCGAGAACAGAAATAGCGGCGTCGTCATCCACTCGATGAATCGAACCGACGAGTGTCCGACGGCGTAAGCGACGCCGAGTCCGATCAGAAGCCAGAGGATCTGCGACTTGTAGAGAATAGCGACGGCGGTCGGCGTGTCAGTCTGTCCCGCCGAATAGACCATGGCCACACCGAACAACGAGAGAATCCCGGCCGCGGCGAGGAGACGGAAGTCTGAAACGATCGGGCGGCTCATCAGCCCTCGTCCATCACTGCCTTTATCGGCCCGACCTTCAGATAATGCCCGATGATGGCGGACGCAATATGCGCTGCGCGCGATCCGTGGAGACCGAATTCCAGCAGCACTGCGACGACGATTTTTGGATGGTCGGCAGGAGCGAAGCCGACAAACCAGCCATGATCGGCACCGCCGGTGTTCTGCGCGGTGCCGGTCTTGCCAGCGAGCGTGAGACCCTGAATCGCGGAGGCTCCCGCGGTGCCGCCAGCTTCGAGGACCGCCTTGAGACCCTCGAGCACCACCGAGTCCTGTTGCGCGGTAAGGCGAAATATCTCCTTCCGCTGCGGTACCAGGTGAGCGATCTCAGGTCTCGGCGCCTGACCCTTGGCAGCGAATGCGCTATAGAGCTTCGCCATGTTGACGACCGTCTGCGAATTCGATCCCTGCCCGATCGCCAGGTTCAGCGTCTCGGCATTGCTCCAGCCGCGCGGGCCGTACTTCTTGTCGTAGTAATCTTTCGAGTAGGGCCAGCGGGCCTGGTTTTCTTCGGGCAGATCGATGCCGGACTTGTCCCGCATGGTGAGTTTTATCCCTCCCGCGATGAACCTCGCGAGTCCGATCTTCAGCCCCAGCTGATAGAAGTACACGTCGCACGAGTGCGTGATCGCGTGTTGGAGATCGAGCGAGCCGTGCCCCTTCTTCTCCCAGCAGCGGAAGTAGCGGTTGCCGAACTGGTAACCACCGGTGCACGGAACCGGCATGTGCTCTTTCAGCCCGACGACGCCCTCCTGCAGCCCGATCAGTGAAGTAGCGAGCTTCCAGGTCGAGCCGGGCGGATATGTGCCCTGAATCACCTTGTTGACGAGCGGCCGCCGCTTGTCCTCGAGTAGCTGCTTGTAGTACTCGACAGGTATCCCGCCGGTAAACTTGTTCGGATCCCAGCTCGGCGCGCTGTAAAGCGCGAGGACTTCGCCGGTAGTCGGGTCGATCGCAATCGCCCCGCCCTGGAGCGAATCGGCGAAGATGCCGACGGTGAACTTCTGGAGATCGAGATCGATGTTCGTGTAAAGGGGCGGCGCGCCTTCCGGGTTCAGATCAGGCCTCGGCCCCTCGCCACGCACGGGGCGGCCCCGCGCATCGACCTCGTCGAAGCGGACGCCTTCCTTGCCGTGGAGTATCGGCTCGTACTGCTTCTCGAGGCCGGCCTTCCCGATCTGCTGTCCGGGTTTGTAGCTCGCATATTTCGGATCGTTGAGATCCGATTCGGTGATTTCACCCGTGTAGCCGACGAACGATGCGACGCTCGGTCCGTCGGGATAGTAGCGCTTCGGAACCGACTGGATAATCAGGCGCGGGAAATCGAGCCTGTGTTCCTCCAGAACCGACACGATGTCGATGGTCGCATCGGGGAGAATGACCGTCGGTCTCGTCGGCGCGCGTCGATAACGCCGTATGGCGTTGTTGATGTCGTTCTGTCCCAGCTGCAGCGTCGGCGCGAGCTGCGCGAGCGCGCTGCGCAGGCTGTCGACACTCGGCGCCGTGATCGAGACGGAGTACGCGGGAAGATTCTCGGCGATCACCTGACCGTGCCGGTCGTAGATGATTCCGCGCGGCGCAGGCAGAGGAATCGGGCGCAGGCGGTTTTCCTCCGACTGCATCACGTACTGCTTGTGCTGGATGACCTGCGTCTTGAAAAACGCTCCGATGAGCAGCACGAATCCGATCGCGAGGGCCATCGAGCTCATCCTCGCTCTTCTGGCCACGTCGTTCGGATGAAAGCTCATGTCGGTGTGGGCTCGAGTAGCGGGCGCATGATGAACAGTAACAGGACGCCCACAGCGGCGGTGACCGCGGCCGAGAGGGGCGACCAGAGCAGAAGCTGCTGCAGCAGCTCGAATCCGTGCACGCGCTGCTCACCGATGAAGTACAGGATGTCGAACACCCACTTCCCCAGGAAAAAGAAGAAAGCGTTGAGCACCAGATTGTCGGCGAAGAACACGGCCTTGAGGTATGAGGCGCCGAAGCCGACGACCGTCATCGCGATCGCGCCGGCGCCGAGCGCATCGGGCGCCAGCGAATCGGAAATCAGGCCAAGAACGAACCCAATCACCGCCGCCGTTGCCGGCCGGACCCGCACGGCCGCGAGAAGGAGGGCGAGGATCAGGAAGTCCATCGGCGCGCGCCATCCCAGTAGGGGACGGAGCGTGTAGTGAAGGACGACGAAGATGAGGAAGCTGATTATCGCGCGAACCGCTGCGCCCACGTTCATCGCGCCGCTCCCGGTCGATGCGGAATCGTGTCGGTTCTGACCGAGTCGCGCCTGATCGTGTCGCGGCCCGCGGAATCGCGGCGCGCGCGAGCGGCGGCGGTGTCGACTGGCGGTCGGCGGACGACGGGTCTGGGAGCGACGACCGCCGGCGCCTTGGCGCTGTCGGTAACGCCGAGCGGAACGCCACCGTTCGAGCGCGCTACGCTGTCGAGCACGGCTCTGCGCGCTGCGGCCTCCGCCAGTGCCGCGGCCCTGGCCGCCGAATCACCCGACACGATGATGCGCTGCGTCGCCTGATCAACCTGGGCCACGTTCTGCCACACTCCGTCGAACCCCTTGGCGAGCCGGTCGCGGCGCAGGATCATCACGGAATAGACATCGGCCGGATTCACCGCCGGACGCAGCAGATAGGTGCGCGCCCAGCTTTCGCTGGTCTTCATCTCTTCCAGTACCGTTCCAATGGGAATGCCGCGCGGCCACACCCCGCCCCAGCCGGAGCTGACGATGAGGGCGCCGGGTTTGAGCGTCGCTCTGAACGGAACTCCGCGCAGCTCGATCAAATACCCGCCCGTCGCCGATCCCGTGAGATGCGCCTGCGCGATCCCGAATGCGGTCCCGTCGGGCGACATCGCACTGACGCGGAAATCCGGATGCGTCCACAGCATGGCGTGGCTCATCGTGGGATCCACCTGATCGACCACGCCGACCAGGCCTTCAGGAGCGATCACGGGGCTCAGTCTGCTCACGCCAGCGCGCGAGCCGGCGCTGAGAATCACGGTGGTCTCGTCCCTTACGCCGCGGCCGTGCAGGGCTTCAGTCGGTATGAAACCCCAGCGAAGCCGGGAGCCGAGCCCGATGATTTTTCTCAGGCGGTCATTCTCGCTCTCGAGCGAGCCAGCTTTCATCGAGTTGAGCGAGAGGCTGTCGATGCTCGCCTGCTTGAAATCAGCCAGGAGCAGCGACTGGCGGCCCCGCTCGGATCTTTCCTGGAGCATCACGAGCGGAGCAAGGAAGGTACGCCGTATTCCAGTCGCGACGGGATCGCGCATCGTGTTCGGAAGAGCACGGGCCGCGAGCGCCAGGACAATGCAGATAGTCAGAACGATAAGGTCGAGCCGGGTGTTGCTTCTGATGGCGCGGGCCAACTTTTACCTCAAGTCGCTAGGACGGACCAGTATTTCGCCTCATCATCAAGTATTCGGCCACAACCCCGCACCACACAGGTCAGAGGATCCTCGTCGACGTGGATCGGCAGACCGGTTTCCTGGGACAACAGGACATCGAGGCCGCGAATGAGAGCGCCGCCGCCCGTCATCACGATGCCACGGTCCACAATGTCGGCCGCCAGTTCCGGCGGGGTGATCTCCAGCGCGCGGCGCACCGCATCGACGATCTGCTGAATCGGCTCCTGAACCGCGTCGCGGATTTCCGACGAATGCACGCGCACCGTCTTCGGAATCCCTGATACGAGATCCCTGCCTTTGACGTCCATTTCCCTCTCATCCCCGACTGGCGCCGCGGATCCGATCTGAATCTTCACCTGCTCGGCGGTCGATTCACCGATGAGAAGGTTGTAGTTCTTGCGCATGAATTGAACGATCGCCATGTCCAGCTCGTCGCCGCCGGTGCGGATCGAGGTGTCGCTCACGATGCCGGACAGAGCGATGACAGCGATCTCTGTCGTGCCTCCACCGATGTCGATCACCATGTTACCTGTGGGCGTCTCGACCGGTAGCCCGACGCCAATCGCGGCGGCCATGGGTTCGGCGACCATGAAGACTTCCTTGGCGCCGGCGCCAAGCGCCGAGTCGCGGACCGCGCGCTTCTCCACTTCGGTGATGCCGGAGGGAACGCAGACGATCACACGCGGCTTCACCTTGAAGACGTGGTTCTCGATAATGAGCGCGAGAAAATAGCGCAGCATCTTCTCGGTGACGTCGAAGTCGGCGATGACGCCGTCCTTCATCGGTCTCACCGCGATGACGCCTTCAGGGGTGCGGCCAAGCATTCGCTTCGCCTCGAGTCCAACGCCCTTGATTTTTCTAGTCTCGCGATCGAGCGCGACGACAGAGGGCTCGTTCAGCACGATCCCTTCGCCCTTCACGTAGATCAATGTATTCGCGGTGCCGAGGTCCACGGCGATCGCATTCGCCGGGAACAGAGCACCCGGCTTAAAGAATGGCCAGCGCATTAGTTCAAATATGAATCGGGTGGAGTATACGGCAAGGCAAATGCCTCGGCGACAGCGGGATATGTCAGCTTTCCGTCTACGATATTGAGTCCCTTCCTGAGTGCTGCGTTATCCTTGAGAGCCTGTTTCCAACCCTTGTTCGCTAACTGCAAAGCATATGGGAACGTCGCGTTGGTCAAGGCGAGCGTTGATGTGCGTGGTAATCCGCCGGGCATGTTTGCGACTCCGTAGTGGATGATTCCATCCACGACGTAGGTTGGGTTCTCGTGCGTTGTTGCCTTGATCGTCTCGACGCAGCCGCCCTGATCGATGGCGACGTCGACGATGACTGCTCCCGGTTGCATCGCCTTCAGATCTTCACGGCGAATGAGTCGGGGCGCGACGGCTCCGTGAATGAGAACCGCTCCCACGACCAGATCCGCGGTGGAGATCTGCTCCAGAATGTTATGACGATTGGAATAGATGAGCGTGACGTTGGCCGGCATGACGTCTGAAAGGTAGCGCAAACGCTCCAAGCTCAGGTCGAGGACCGTGACTTTCGCACCCAACCCAGCGGCCATCTTCGCCGCATTGATTCCGACGATGCCACCCCCCAGGATCACGACCTTGCCCGGAGCGACGCCGGGTACCCCGCCGAGGAGGACTCCACGTCCACCGTAGAGCTTCTCGAGGTACTTGGCGCCTTCCTGGACCGCCATCCGCCCGGCCACTTCCGACATCGGCGTCAGCAGAGGCAGCTCTCTCGAAGGTAGTTCCACGGTCTCGTAGGCGATGCAGATCGCGCCGCTCTTGATGTGGGCGAGCGTCAGCTCCTTGTCGGCCGCAAAATGAAAGTAGGTAAAGACCACCTGGCCTTTCTTGATGCGGGGCCACTCGATCTTGATCGGCTCCTTGACCTTCATGATCAAGTCGGTCTCGCGCCAAACCGTGTCGGCATCGGCGCCGACTTTTGCGCCGACCGACGTGTAGGCCGAATCCGGAAAGCCGCTTCCCTCGCCGGCCCCCTTCTCGATCATGACGCTGTGACCCGATGCCACCAGCGCTTCAGCGCCTGCCGGCACCAGAGCGACCCGATTCTCGTTGGTCTTGATCTCCTTCGGAACGCCGATCTTCATAAGTAGTTCACCATGCTCTAATTAAAGTTGAATGGCAGCGCGACGGATCGCCGTCACGCTCACGCTGCGACCTTGGGACCCAGGCTCACGAGCGTCTGCTTTCCCGGTGGATAGTAAGTCTTACAAACGGACGCGACTGTCTCGGTGTCGATCGCATCGACCAGCGCCAGGACCTCGTCGAGCGTCCTATACGGCTCTCCGTACAGCTCGACCCCAGCCGCCCGATACATCCTCGACGCCGGGCTTTCCAGAGACAGTGTAATCTGGCCTTTTAGCTGGCTTTTTCCAGCGGTCAGCTCTTCTTCGCTCAGGCCGTTGGCCGCAAGCTTTTCCATCTCCTCGTTGATCGCGTCAACGGCCGCGCGTGCGGTCTCGGGCGTCGTGCCGACGTAGACGCCGTGCACTCCGGCGTCCTCGTGAAAGGACTGAAAGGAGTAAACAGAGTACGCGAGGCCCAGCTCTTCGCGGACGCGCTGAAAGAGCCGCGAGCTCATGCCACCGCCGAACAGCATTCCGACCATGCTCATCGCGTAGCGCCGCGGGTCGCTGTGCTCGAACGCGGGGCTGCCGATCACGATGTGGGTCTGGGCGGTATCACGCTCGAAGTGCACAGCGCTGGGTACTTGCACGATTGGAGCCGGAGACCTGAGCGCGGGCAGCCCACCCTGCGGAATGTCGGCCCAGCCAGTCGCTTCCAGAGTCTCGATCAGCGCATCGTGCTCGACGTTTCCGGCGGCGGCCACAACGATCTGCTCGGGATGATACGCTCGCGAGTGAAGGGCCCGCAGGTCGCTCTGGTCGAGCGCGCCCACGGTCTCGCGGGTCCCGAGAATGGAGTATCCGTAGGGATGGTTCCCCCACAGCTGAGCGTTGTGCAGCTCGAAGACGAGATCGTCGGGCGTGTCGTCGACGGTGTTGATCTCCTCGAGCACGACCTTTCGCTCGAGCGCGAGGTCCGAAGGGCGGAGCACGGGACGAAAAATGAGATCCGCGAGAACGTCGGCGGCCTGCGGCAGATGCTCGTCGAGAACCCTGGCCTGATACGCCGTGTGCTCGCGGGAGGTGTAGGCGTCGAGCGAGCCGCCCAGCGTTTCGAGCGCGAGCGCGAGATCCCTGGCGCTCCGAGTGGGCGTGCCTTTGAACACCATGTGCTCCAGCATGTGCGAAACGCCCATTTTTTCGGGACTCTCGTGGAGCGATGCGGCGCGAACCCACGCCCCCAAAGCGACCGACCGTACTCCCGGCATGTGCTCCGAGAGTACGGTCAATCCGTTCGGAAGAACGGTACGTCGCAAGTCAGCTTCGGCGCACTGCGCGGCGAGGGTCACTCGCGCGAACGTCCCCCGCTGCCACCGCGAGACCCGCTGCGCGGACGGCGGGGCCTTTCGCCCCGATCCGATGAGCCGCCTTCGGACCTTTCGCTTCCTCCGCCGGTGGCGCCTTCATTCTCCGCGCCTACGCCAGCGAGCGCATGGCCTTCGCCGCCGCCTGAGGATTGGTCTCCCTCGGGCTTGGGTGTCAGTGCCTTCATCGAGAGGCGCAGACGTCCACGCTCGTCGCGCTCGAGAAGCTTGACCTTCACGCGGTCTCCCTTCTTCACGACGTCTTCGGTCTTCTCGGTGCGGCCGTGCTTGAGCTCGGAGATATGCACGAGACCCTCGGTACCCGGCATGATCTCGACGAACGCGCCGAACGCGGTCGTGCTCTTGACGTTCCCTTCGTAGGTCTCGCCGATCACGGGCTCGGCGGTGAGCGCCTGGATCATCTGGCGCGCCCTCTCCATCGCCTCGCCGCCAACAGCGGCGATCGTGACCAATCCAGTGTCGTCCACCGTGATCTCGGCGCCCGTCTCTTCCTGGATGCCGCGGATTGTCTTGCCCTTGGGTCCGATGAGATCGCCGATCTTCTCGGGGCTGATGTTCATCGTCACGATGCGCGGAGCGTACGGCGACAGATCCGCACGCGGCTCCGCCAGAGCCTTCGACATCTCTCCGAGAATGTGAAGTCTTCCCTCGCGCGCCTGCGCCATGGCTTCCTTCACGATCTGGAGATCGAGTCCTTCGACCTTGATGTCCATCTGGATCGAAGTGATTCCCTGCGCGGTTCCGGCGACCTTGAAGTCCATGTCGCCCAGATGATCCTCGGTGCCGAGAATGTCGGTGAGGACCGCGTACTTGCTCCCTTCCTTGATGAGGCCCATCGCCACGCCGGCGACGGCGGAGCGGAGCGGAACGCCGGCATCGAAGAGAGCCAGTGAGCCACCACAAACTGATGCCATCGACGACGATCCATTCGACTCGAGAATGTCGGACACGATGCGGATCGTGTACGGGAACTCCTCGAACGCCGGCAGCACGCCCTGGAGCGCGCGTTCGGCCAGGTTTCCGTGACCAATCTCGCGACGGCTGGTGCCGCGCATCGGTCTCACTTCACCCGTCGAGAACGGCGGGAAGTTGTAGTGGAACATGAACGACTTGGTCGTCTCGCCCGCATCGTCGATGCTGTCGAGGCGCTGCACATCGTTGGCGGTGCCGAGCGTGACGGCGACGAGCGCCTGCGTTTGTCCGCGGGTGAACAGAGCCGAACCGTGCGCACGCGGCAATACGGGGGCGTCAATCGTGATCGGCCGCACATCCTTCGTGCCGCGGCCGTCAACGCGCTTGCCGGTGTCAAGCACCTGCGACCGGAGCGCGTTGTACTCGACGTCTCCCACCAGGTTGGCGATGTCCTTCGAGTTATCCGGGAATTCGACGAGGAGCAGCGCGATCGCCTCCTTCTTCACCAGCTCGACTGCTTCGATGCGGGTGTGCTTCTCCTTCCGGTTGATCGCTTCGGCGATCCTTCCCTTCGCGAGCTCGTCGACCCGCGCTCTGAGCTGCGGAACGACCTCGACCTTTTTCCACGGCATCTTCGGAGCGCGGTTTTGAGCGAGCAGCTCTTCCTGCATGGCGATCAGCTCCTGCACGCCGCGCTGTCCGACGGTGAGCGCTTCCAGCATTTCGGCTTCGGTGACCTCGAGCGCTCCGCCTTCGACCATCATGATCGAGTCCTTCGAAGCGGCGAGGACGACGTCCATGTCGCTATATGGCAGCTGCTGGAAGGTCGGGTTGAGGATCCACTTCTCCTGGACTCTGCCGACGCGTACGCCGGCGATTGGGCCCATGAATGGAATCTTCGAGGAGTTGATCGCGTAGGACGCGGCGACGAGCGCCATGACGTCAGCGTCGTTCTCCTGGTCGGCCGAGATTACGTAGATGAATACCTGGACTTCGTTCTTGAACCCTTCCGGGAATAGCGGGCGGATCGATCTGTCGATGACTCGCGCCTTGAGGATTTCGGAATCGTGGGGCCTGCCTTCGCGCTTGATGAAGCCGCCGGGAATCTTCCCCGCGGCGTAGGCCTTGTCCTTGTACTCTACGAGGAGGGGGAAAAACGGAAGCGGGCTTTCGGTCTCACTGACCGTCGCTGCCGCGAGAACCATCGTCTCGCCGAACTGAACTAGTGCGGACCCTGCTGCCTGCTTCGCCATGCGGCCTGTCTCGATGACGAGGCGTCTGCCGGCGAACGTTCTTTCGATGCGTTGCATATGTTGTGTTGTTGTCGCTTGTGTAGCAGAAACCGCGCGGACGCCATTGTGCGCCGCGCGGTCAGATCAAAGAGCCAGGATTAGTATCGGAGTCCAAGGTCCGCGATGATCTTGCGGTAACCTTCGAGATCCGTACGCCTCAGGTAGTCGAGGTGACGGCGCCGTTTTCCGACCATCTTGAGCAGCCCGCGACGGCTGTGGTGATCCTTCGCGTGGGTGCGGAAGTGGTCGGTGAGATAATTGATTCTTGCGGTGAGAAGTGCGACCTGAACTACGCTCGAGCCGCTGTCGTCTTTGTGGGTGCGGTACTTCTCTACGGTAGGTGTTTTCTCGAATGCCATTATTTGGATTTGATCTCGCGCCCGCTCATTTGCGGACGCCCGTATCTGGTTCTTAAATCGCTGTAGCCTTGTAACTTAGCGGGCGAGGGGGAACAAGTAAAGGCACCGGACTCCCTCTGCATCTGGACGCCGCGCTCCGTTCAGTTCCGAAAACCGGGTTCGCGCGTCTTGAGAACGACACTTCACCCGGAGTACAGAGTGCTTTTCAGAGGAGCAGCGTTAATCGGCCTGTTGTCCCTGGTCCATCCATTACCAGAGAAGACGCTGCTCGACGGCAGTGCCCAGCCTTGCGCGGATGTCAAGGAGACAACGTCTGGAGTGCCCGGCGTTCACGTGTATGCGTTCAACGCGAACAAGGTTCCGGCGATCCGCAAGTCTCTCTTCGTGCTCGATACCCTCGAGTGGGAGAAGGGTGACCCAGACGTGATGCGCGCCGCGGCCAGGGAGTATGATCGACTACTGTCGCAGGTGAGAAAGGCCCGTACGCTGGGATACGCGATGAGCAACGGCAACGGCGATTTCGAGATAACGGTACCCCAGACGGACTCGGTCCTCGTGTTTGGTGAAGCCAAGATGCCGGGCGAGCCGTTCTACTATTCGGCCAAAGTGGTTGGCGCGACGGGACAGGAAGAGGTGAGGGTGGTGCTCCTCATGTGCAACCAGCAGCTGCTTTAGCTAATCGCTGACGGGCCAATGTCACCGCCCGCCTGCGCCGCGGAAATTCGGCTGTTCCTCGGGTTCCTGTCTGTTCCTCGCCCACCATATTCCGCGCCATCGGAAAGGTAACAAGCAACTCCTCCTGAATTCGCGAAACCCGGTCGCCCGCTTGCGAGTCCTCTTCTAGAAGCCTTTTTCGGCTTCGTGAGACTCTCCACCTCGGAGGCAGTTGTGTTACTACGAGGAGCGATCTTTCTGGCCGGCCTGTGGGCCGTATCTCCAGGACTTCCCGCCAAAACGCTACTGGACGGCACCGCGCAACTCTGTCCGGAAGATGACGCCAAGGGTGACACCGCCGGTGTACACGGTGTTCATGTTTATGCATTCGACGCCGCAACTGCGCGCCCAATTCTCGCGTCGCTCCACACTCTTGATACGGTCAGCTGGGGCGGAGATGGGGTTCAGAGCATGAACAGTTTCAACGCCGAGTATCCCAAACTCATGGCTCTTGTAGAACGCACATCAAAGCTCGGACGCGCAACCAGCAACGGTAACGGCGACTTCCAGATCACGGTTCCGCAGGTGGATTCGGTCCTGCTTTTCGCGGAAGAAGAGCTCGAGGATCAGCCGTTCTTCTTCGCCAGTAAAGTGGTCGCCACGAAAGGACAGAAAGAGGTCAGGGTTGTCCTTCCGATGTGCAACAAGCGAGTCTGATTTCTACTGCGCAGTCCAGTGCGGCTTCGATGCCAGCGAGTCGACTTTCACCTCTCCCGTATTGACCGCGACGATTGCGTGAATCCACAACTCACGAGGTCCGGTCGGACTGCGCTCGATCGCGCGCCCCGAGTGATACACGAACTCGACACGGTCCGGGTCGATCCACCTGAGGTCATTGTCGTCGATCTCACTCTCATACCGTGGCCCCCCGGGTGACTCCGCCAACGTTTGCGCAATCAGCCTTCCCGCTGGCCACGAAAGTACCCGGCCATGCGTATAGGATGTCGCGCTGTCAGGCGCGAGGTAGGCGATATGGCGCGCATCAGGACTAACTGTCAGGTGCGTTGCGCTAAACTCTAGTTCGGGTGGGACCTGGATGTCCGTAAGCTGGCGCGTATTTGGATCGTAACTATATGCGTGGGTCAGGAATCCACTGTTGTCGTACGCAAACAAGTAAACGTGCCCGTCAGCACCCACTCCCGGCAGCGTCATCGTGCGCACCCGCGGAATGGTATCCGTCCTGGTGCCGGTCGTCACCCGAATCCGGTACAGAATCACCCCGATATCGCCTGGCTCACCCTCCATTGAGCTATCAATGAGCGCGACCTGAGATGGCTGAAGATCGCGTGTTGGAACCGCAGGGATCGCAGGCTTCTGCCCAGCATCGGCGACAGTCGCCGGTTCATCCGAAGCGCGGTCGGCATTCGCAGCTCTCCGTTCAACTGCACAGTCCGCGCTCATTACCAGCGCACACGCTAGCAATATTTTGGGAAGCTTCACAATTGTTGTTTCTCGTCCGAACTGCTCACGGTTTTTGCTTTGACGCTTCCGTCGTGAAGTAGAAGTTCGAATGTCTCGCCGATGACGAACAGCCGCGCCGAAGTAAGTGCCATGCCTTTCGCATCGCGCGCGACGGCGTAGCCGCGCGAAAGAGTCGCAAGGGGGCTCAGCGCGTTGAGTCGGGCCGCGGACGTGCCGAGCAGGGCCTTCTTGCTGTTCACGATTCGCGTGCACGATTGGGCGACCGAGCGCGCCAGCCTCACGATGTGTTGGCGAGCGTACTGAATCCTGCCCACCAGCGCGTCCGACAGATCGCGCTTCGCCAGCGACAACGCTTTGTTCACCTCGTCGCGCGAAGCACAGGCGGCAGCGGCCGCGGCGGATGGTGTTGGCGCGCGCAAGTCGGCGACGGCGTCGCAGACCGTGATGTCGACTTCGTGCCCTACGGCGGAGATGACGGGAACCGGGCACGCCGCGACCGCTCGCGCGACGCGCTCGTCGTTGAACGCCCACAGATCTTCCTTGCCGCCACCGCCTCGTCCCACGATCACGACATCGGCCTTCCCCCAGCGCGCCACCCGCCCGAGCGCGGCCGCGATTTCCAACGCCGCTCCGTCTCCCTGAACCTTCGCCGGACACAGAACGAGCCGGGCGCCGAGATTCCGCTTCCGCATCACCGCCACGATGTCGCTGAGCGCCGCTCCATCGGGACTCGTTACGACAGCGACAATTCTCGGAAAATGTGGAATGGGCCGTTTGCGCGATTCATCGAGCAGCCCCTCGCGACGGAGCTTCGCCAGCGTCACCTCCATCGCCTTCCGCCACAGCCCGTCGCCCTCGGCATCGATGCGGGTGACCTTGAGCTGGAGATCCGTGCGCGCGGTGTAGACGGTCATCTGGCCGAAGAGTACGACCTGCATTCCATCGTCGGGCGGCGCCGGCATCCGATGCTGATCTCCCGACCAGACGACGCAGCGAATCTGCGCGGCCTTGTCGCGCAGGCAGAAATACCAGTGTCCGTTCCGGTGATGCTTGAAGTCGCTGATCTCGCCGCGCACCCAGACTGGGCGCAGACGCGATTCGATGACCTCGCGCGTCTGGAGCGCGAGGTCGCCCACCGACAACGGATTGTCCGCCGCGCCGCCCGGTGCGGGGCGCGAGCGCGGAGACGCGAAGAGATCGAACGGAACCGCCTTCATCGGAGCGTCATCTCCGCGGCGCGAACCGTATTTGCCATCAGCATCGCGATCGTCATCGGTCCGACGCCCCCCGGAACCGGAGTGATCCTGGACGCCACCTCCCGAACGGATTCAAAATCGACATCGCCCTCGAGCTTCGTTCCACTCTTCGACCGCGCGTCGGCGACGCGATTCGTCCCGACATCAATCACGACAGCGCCCGGCTTCACCATGTCGGCGGTGACCATGCGAGGGCGCCCCGCGGCGACGATCAAAATGTCGGCGGCGCGGGTGTGAGCCTTGAGGTCCGCCGTGTGACGGTGGCAGACGGTGACGGTGCAGTTCGCGTTCTCGTTGTCCTGCATCATCAGTGCGGCCATCGGCTTGCCGACGATGTTGCTCCGCCCGATCACCACGCAGTTCTTCCCGGGCGTCTTCACGCCCGACTCTTTCAGCAGCACCTGAATTCCCGCCGGCGTGCAGGGAATGAATCCGTCGCGTTCACCGATCAGCATCTTCCCGACGTTTACAGGGTGAAATCCATCCACATCCTTGGACGGATCGATCCTCCTGATCACGGTGGCGGGGTCGATCTGCTTGGGGAGCGGCATCTGTACCAATATGCCGTGGATTCTGGGATCGGCATTGAGGGCGTCGACGCGGCTCAGCAGGTCGGCCTGCGAAGTGTCAGCGCTCAGCCGCACGCTGAGGCTGTACATGCCGGCTTCCTCCGCCGCCTTCGCCTTTGCGCTCGTATAGACAGCGCTCGCGGGGTCGTCACCAACGAGCACCACCGCAAGGCCCGGCCTCACTCCCCGCGCTATGAGTTTTCTTGCTCGCTCTGCGACTTCCGCAAGTACCTTCTTCGCGATCGCGCGGCCATCGATCAGCTCAGCGGGCAAAGTCCACTGCTCTCGTCTCCCGAATCAGCACGACCTTGATCTGTCCCGGGTACTGGAGCTCGGCCTCGATGCGGCGCGCGATCTCCTCGGTGAGAGTTGCCATCCGCGGATCGTCGACCTCCTCGGGCACCACGATCACGCGAACCTCGCGGCCGGCCTGAATCGCGAACACCTTCTCGACTCCACGGTAGCTCGCCGCAATCTTCTCGAGACCCTCGAGCCGCTTGACGTAGGTCTCGAACGCCTCGCGCCGCGCACCGGGCCGGGCGCCGGAGATTGCATCCGCGGCTTGCACGAGCACCGAGATCTCGCTCTCGTGGGGCACGTCGTCGTGGTGCGCGGCGATGCAGTTGACGACGATCGGGTTCTCCCCGTACTTGGTCGCCATCTCGACCCCCAGCTGCACGTGAGTGCCTTCGTGCTCGTGGGTCAGAACTTTGCCGACGTCGTGAAGCAATGCGCCCCTGCGAGCCATCGGAACATCGAGCCCCAGCTCGGCGGCCATGATCCCAGCCAACCACGCGACTTCTTTCGAGTGATTCAGAATGTTCTGACCGTAGCTGGTGCGCCAGCGCATGCGCCCAATCAGCTTCACAAGCTCCGGATTAAGTCCGTGGACGCCAGTCTCGTACGCCGCCTGCTCACCCGTCTCGACGATTGATGCGTCGACCTCCAGCTTGGATTTATTGACGACTTCTTCGATGCGCCCGGGGTGGATGCGCCCGTCGGCGACGAGCTTCTCCAGGGACAGCCGCGCGATCTCGCGGCGTATCGGGTCGAAGCACGACACCACGACCGTGTCCGGAGTGTCGTCGATGATGACGTCGACGCCGGTGGCGAGCTCGAACGCGCGAATGTTCCTGCCCTCGCGGCCGATGATGCGCCCCTTCATCTCATCGTTGGGAAGCGAGACGGCGGATACCGTGGCTTCCACGCTCTGCTCGGCCGCGATCCTCTGGATCGCCAGCGCGATAATCTTCTTCGCCTCTCGCTCGGCGTTTCGTTTGGCGGTCTCGCGGATCTCGCGGATCTTGTTGGCCGCGTCGGCCTGCGCCTCCTCCTCCATTCGATGCATCAGCTCCGCCTTCGCGTCGGCGGCGGAGATTCCGGCGAGCTGTTCCAGCCGGCGCCGCTCCTCGCCCAGCATCTTGTCGAGCTCCTGCTCCCGGTCGGCCAGGGTTTTTTCGCGGTTGCCGAGGGTCTCGGTGCGTCGCGTGGTCTCGCGCTCGCGCTGCTCCAGCAGGTCGTACTTGCGATTGAGCTGGCCTTCCTTTTCGTCGACCTTGCGTTCCTCGCGCTCGATTTCCTCGCGACGGGAGCGGACCTCGACCTCCCATTCCTCGCGGAGCTTCATCAGCTCTTCCTTGCCGCTGAGGATGCCGGTCTTGCGAAGACTTTCCGCTTCGCGCTCCGCGTCGCCCACGATCCGCTTGGCGGTCTCTTCAGCGCTCGCGCCCGCCTGGTGCTGGCGCCTGAGCTCCGTTTTCCCACCCAACTTTCTGCCAATAAAGAAAAAAACCGCGCCGGCAATTACAAACAGAAGTATCCCAGCTGCGGATAACCAAGCAGTGTTCGTCATGTTGTCGCATCTATGTTGGGCCCGCGGCAATGCCACAGGCGGCCCCTATCGCGCCGGAAAGTCGTCGCGTAGTTGGGTTAAGCTAATGTCCGTTCTGGGTTTGGGCGAGAGGAAAGTGTCTGGTCTGGGAGCCGCGCGCCCGGCGAGCACCGAGATGTCTACTCTTTCCTTTTAGCCGGGGGCAGCCAGGGCCGGATCTCGCCGCTGAGGCGCTTCATGGAGGCGGCGAGGTCGTCGCCCGCCTCGCGGGCATCGAAGAGCTCGTCGGTGACGCTCAGCGCGGCGAGGATCGCCCCCTTCTGGGCCTCGACGATGTTGCCGGCGCGCATCGTCTCACGGATCACGTTGTCCACGTGCTCGGCCACGGCGCGGGTGCGCTCGGGGCTCGCATCGCTCTTGATGGAATACTCGTCGCCGAGGATCGTGACCCGGACGACATTCTTTTTTGAGCTCAACGCACCCCCGCTGCATCGTGCTGCTGCCGCAGAAAGCGAACGCGGTCGATCATCTGCTGGGTTCGCGCGCGCGCGGCATCGAGCCGGCTCGTGAGTCCGGCGTTCTCTGTCTCCAGAAACTGAACGCGCTCGGGGGACACGACTCCCTTCACTCCGGTGGACTCCAGGCTCTTGAGGCGCGCCTCCGCCTGCAGAGCACGGCGGCGGAACGAGGCGAGCTCGTCACCGAGATGCTTCACCAGCTGCTCCAGCTCCGCGAACGCGGCTCTTTCAGGACGTACGCTGTCGGACACCCAGTTCTCCCTCGAGTGCGTTGACAATCTTCGCCGTTCTCCCTTGCACTTCCTGGTCCTTTAGTGTGCGCTCGGGATGACGGAACGTCAACGCCCACGCCAGACTGCGCGATCCTTCGGGAATTCCTTGACCACTGAATTCGTCGAATAGAGTAAGACTCTCGAGCAGCTCGCCGGCTTCTTTCCGGATGACGACGTCGATCTGCGCCGCGGTGACGCTCGAAGGCGCAAGGAGAGCGAGATCGACCTGCACTCGCGGAGTCGCCGGGATCGCCCGATACGCTTTGCTCCTGGCGGGTCCTTGCTCGATCGCTTCGAGGTTGATCTCCAGGCCGAACGCGGGCTTCGCCCAAACCGGAGCATCGATCATCAGGCGTCGCGCCGAACCGACCGCGTGCCCGTCGGCTGAAATCTCCCACAGTGTTTCGCCGGAGCCCGGAACGAGCTTCACCGTCGCCGACGGGAACGCCGCCGCGGCCGCTGTCTCGGCGAGGAACTTGATGTCCCACTCGTCATAGCTCGGTTGTATCGCCTTGGTGAAGTGCGTCGGCGAGCGCTGACCCATCACCAACGCGGCGATGTGCATCTCCTCGCGCGGAAGCGCGGCCTTCTTCGGACCAGGAAGCACCGCGGGATCTTCGCCCGCGAAAAACGCAGTGCCGATCTCGAACAGCCGCACGTTGCCCTGCATGCGGGTGAGGTTGTACTCGGCGCGGGAAACGAGAGTCGTCAGCAGGTCTCCGCGCAGAAATGCTTCATCCTCCGCCAGCGGATTGGTGACGCGGACAGTCGCGCCCTTCCCCTCTGCCACGAACGGCATCGGCCTCACTTCGTTGAGACCGGCGGCGACGAGCGCCTCCTGCACGCGCCTCGTCACGGCGACGAGCGGCGCGTCAGGCACCGCACTGGGCCGGAACGGTCGCAGCTCCGAGGAGAACGAGTCGTAGCCTCGAAGGCGCGCGATCTCTTCGGCCAGATCAACCTCGCCATGCACGTCGTGCCGCCAGCTCGGCGGCGAAACCTTGAGGACATCCTTCGCCTCGGGCGCAATCCTGAAGCCGACCGTCCTCAGATTCCTCTCTACTTCCATCGCCTCAACGGGCTCGCCGAGCAGGCGGGCGACGCGGTGGAGCTTGAGCGAGATTGGTTGCGGGCGCTTGGGGAGCGGATACAAGTCAACCGGATTGCCCTGCGGAATTCCGCCCGCGACCGACAGGATCAGTCTCACCGCGTAGTCAACGAGCCCTGGAATCGCATCGGCGTCCACCCCACGCTCGAAGCGATAGCTGGCGTCCGTCGAGATTCCGAGCTTTCGACGGGTAGCGCGAATGCGGGCGGGATTGAATGCGGCTACCTCGAGAAAAATCTCGGTGGTCGATTCAGACACCTCGCTTCCACTGCCGCCGATGATCCCGGCGATAGCCTGCGCTCGCTCCGCATCGCCGATCACCACTGCGCCGGGAGGAAGCGTCCTGTCGACTCCGTCGAGCGTCTTGATCAGCTCTTCGCCGCGAGTCTTCCTCACGACGACGGTGCCGCGCGCGATCTTCTCGAGATCGAACGCGTGCATCGGCTGCCCGAACCCGAGGAGCATGTAGTTGGTGACGTCGACGACATTGTTGATCGAGCGCGATCCGACTGAGTGGAGCCGCTGAACGAGCCAATCGGGGCTGGGCCCGATTTTCAATCCGGTGAGTACCGCGCCGGCGTACCGCATGCAGCCGTCGGTGTCCTCGAGCTTGACCGTTACGTCTCCGACTTTCCCGGAAGTCGCCTTCACGGTGTGCGTGCGAATGATGAACGGTTTTTTCTCCGCGATCTCGGGACGAGTCACAGTGCCCTGCGTCGCGGCAGCGATCTCGCGTGCGAGTCCTTCGTGCGACAGGAGGTCGGGACGATTCGGCAGGACATCGATCACAAGGCGCGTGTCGCCGATCGGCATCGCATCGAGGAATTTCGTTCCGGGCTCCGCAACCGCCGAGAGCGCCATGATGCCCTCCTTGTCCTCACCGAGTCCGAGCTCCATTGCCGAGCACAGCATGCCTTCCGAGTTCTCACCGCGAATCTTTCGCTTCTCGATCTTCACTCCGCCGGGGAGCACGGCGCCGACGGGCGCGAACGGGTAGAGCGTGTTGACGGCCACGTTTGCCGCGCCGCACACGACGTCCAGCAGAGTCCCGGTGCCGGCATCGACTTTCGTGATCCAGAGGTGATCCGAGTTCGGATGCCGCGTTGCCTCGACGACGCGCCCGATCACGACGTCGCCCAAATCCTCGCGCAGCGCGACGAGATCGTCGACCGTCGCGCATCGAGAGGTGAGCAGATCGCGCAGCTCAGCGGGACTGAGGCTGAACGGAACGAATGCGCGCAGCCACTCGTACGAGGCGTTCATCTGGAGATCTGGTACAGGAATCTCACATCCGAATCGTACAGAATCCGTATGTCGGGAATGTCGTAGCGGAGCATCGCGATGCGCGCCGGGCCCATGCCGAACGCCCAGCCGGTGTAGTGATCGGCGTCGAGTCCCGCGGCATTGATCACAGACGGATGCACCATCCCGGAGCCGAGTATCTCCATCCAGCCGGTGCCCTTGCAGCTTGGGCACCCCGACCCGTGACACAGCTGGCACTCCACGTCCATCTCGGCCGACGGCTCCGTGAACGGGAAATAGCTCGGGCGGAAGCGTGTCTTCGTCTTGCCGAAGAATTTGTTAGCGAAATGTGTGAGGGTCGCCTTGAGATCGACGAAGCTGACTCCTTCATCGATTGCCAGGCCTTCGATCTGAGCGAACATCGGGGCGTGCGATGCGTCGAAGAAATCGCGGCGGTAGGCGTTCCCCGGGCTCAGAATCCTGATTGGCGGCTTGAACTTCTGCATCGTGCGGATCTGGACGGGCGAGGTGTGCGTTCTCAGCATCACGTTTTCGCCCAGGTATAGCGTGTCGTGCAGGTCCAGCGCGGGGTGATCGGGCGGGAAGTTGAGCGCCGTGAAGTTGTACCACTCCGTCTCCGCCTCCGGCCCCAGGGCGATCGTGAAGCCGAGCCCGCGGAATATTTCCTCGATCTCCTCGATCACGAGCGTGACGGGATGCTTCGATCCCTGCCACTGGCGCCGCGCGGGCATCGTGAGGTCGACGTTTCTTCTCGAGGAGCTGGCAGCATCGAGCTGGCGGCGCCGATCTTCGAGTCGCGTCTCGAGTTTCAATTTTACGGCATTGATCAGCGAGCCTCCCTCGCGCAGCTCTCCGGGCGCGAGCGATGGCAGCTGCTTGAAGAGCTCCGGCAGTCTCCCGGATTTTCTTCCCAGCAGCGACGTGCGCGTCTCCTCGAGCAAGGAGGCCGTCGTCGCGGCGTCGATGAGCTTCTCGCCTTCAGCGGCGAGCATTGTGACGAGCTGCTGGAATTCCGAAAGCGTCACGGTTCAGAGTTTGGGTGGGCAAACGCAAAAGGACTCCACCGCGCTGGTCTTACATTAGCGCCGGTAGAGTCCTTTCGAAATCCTTGGGAGGCGTTACGCGGCGTCTAGAGCGGACCTCGCCTTTTCGGCGAGAGCGGCAAACGCGGCGGAATCGTTGACAGCGATGTCGGACAGAACCTTTCTGTCGACTTCGATGCCCGCCTTTTTGAGGCCGTGCATGAACACCGAGTACGACATCCCGTGCTGGTGCGCGCCCGCGTTGATGCGGACGATCCACAGCTTTCGGAAATCACGTTTCTTGTTCTTGCGATCGCGGTACGCGTACTTCCAGCCGCGCTCGACGTTCTCCTTGGCGGCCTTCCACAGCTTGCTCCGGGCGCCGAAGGCACCGCGGGCTGCCTTCATCACCTGCTTCTTGCGCTTCAAGCGCGCGACATTCGATCTAACGCGTGGCATTGGTCTATTCCTCTACGCCTGAAGCAGGCGCTTGATGTTCTTCACTTCGCCCGGAGTCTGGATGATCGTGCCCTGGCGCAGACGACGCTTTCTCTTCGACGACTTCTTGGTAAGGATGTGGCTCTTGAACGCCCGCATGCGCTTGACCTTTCCTGAGCCCGTGATCTTGAAGCGCTTTCTCGCGCCCTTGTGGGATTTCATCTTCGGCATTGCTGTTCCTTCGTATGTAGATCCCGACGTTGATCGCCGGGCTCGATGAACTTTCGCTCGACCCTGCCGCTCGCTACTTGGGCGCGAGGATCATGGTCATGAACTTTCCTTCGAACTTGGGATCGGTTTCGATCTTCGCCACATCGGCGAGCTCCTGCGCGACCCGATTCACCACCTGACGCCCGAGCTCCGGGTGGGCGATCTGTCTGCCCCTGAACATCAGCGTCACCTTCACCTTGTTTCCGTCCTGCAGGAACTCCCGCGCGTGACGGGTCTTGGTCATGAAGTCGTGCTCTTCGATTCCCGGCCGGTACTTCACTTCCTTCAGGTGAATCACGTGCTGCTTTTTCTTCGCCTGGCGAGCCATCTTCGCCTGCTCGAACTTGAATTTCCCGTAGTCCATGATGCGGGCTACGGGGGGCCTCGCCATTGGTGCAACTTCCACGAGATCCAGTCCCTGCTCGATCGCGGCTGCCAGAGCTGTTTCGACATCCATGATTCCGAGCTGCGCTCCATCGGCAGCTATGACTCTGATGGGACTGATGCGGATCTGTTTGTTGACGCGTACGCGTTTGGTGATGTCCTGGATACGAGCCCCTTTATTCGAAGAAAATAAAAACGCGGACCCTTTTTCGGAGTCCGCGCAACAAATGCCGCCCAGCCGGGGCGCCATCCGTGGCTAGAACTCCTGCAGCACTCCTCAAAATCGAGGGCCAGAGGGTGGGGTGATCCGCCCGGATCTCCCGCTTATCGCATTGTCAGGACGTAAGATAGGACTGACTGCCGTGCCATGCAAGGGATCGGACCGCTTACGGGCGCAACATTCGCGGTCTAGATTCGCGACATGTCCAAGAAGGTCATCGGCGGCAAGGTCGAGAAGCGTATCCCGATTGACGGCATTGGGGGCGTCTTCGTCTACGCCAACGACGCCAAGGCGCTGTCGAACTGGTACGCCCACCATTTCGGGCTGAAGCTCGAGACCTACGAGGATGGCAAGGTCTACGGCACCGAGTTCAAGTACCGGCGACTCGGCGATTCCTCGAAGGTGGACTCGACGGTGTTCTCGATCTCGCAGGCCAAGACGACTCTCCCGACCGATCGCCCGGAGTGCGTGATCAACTTCCGGGTCCGGGACCTCGAGCCCTTTCTCGATCAGCTGAAAGCCGACGGTATTGAGATCGAGAAGACCGAGGATTTTGACTACGGGCGATTCGCCTGGATCAAGGATCCCGAAGGCAATCGGATCGAATTATACCAGCCGCTTAGTTGAGGGTTTTGGATCGGGACCCTCGCTGGCATCCACAGAACCGAAGCTAGGTCGACTCCGCAGCAAGCCGGTAGGCCTTCCCGTCATGTTCAACGCGTCCCCACGCAACGGTAGCATCGTGCTCGAAGATCACGAGCCACTGCTCGTCGAGCGCCTGCTTGAGAATCTTGCGCTTGGTCTCGAGAGTGACCAGAGGCTCTACGTCGTACCCCATGATCCACGGGAGCGGCAGGTGCGCGTGCGTCGGAATGAGATCGCCGAGGTAGAAGGCGCGCTCCCCGGCTGACTCGATGAGAACGCTCTGGTGAAAGGGAGTGTGGCCCGGAGTGGGAATCACCCGAACCCCCTTCACGATCTCCTTTTCGCGCGAGACCCATTCGATTTTGTCGGCCTGATCAAGAGGTACCCAATTTCGCTCGAAGTAGCTGGCCGCCGTCCGCTCGTTCGAATTCATGGCGTAGTCGTACTCGCCGCGCCTCACGATGTACGTCGCGTTGGGGAAGCTGATCTCCAGTGATCCGTCGGGTCGAGTGCGCGTGTTTCCGCCGGCGTGGTCGAAGTGGAGATGGGTGTTGATCACGATGGCGATGTCGGCTGGCGCGACTCCGATCTCCCTCAGGGCATCCTCGAGCAGGGTGCCACCGTCCGCGCCCTCGTTCTCGAGCCCGTAGATGTCCTTGAACTTCTCGTTCTCCTTGTTGCCCGCGCCGGTGTCGATGAGGATGAGGCCCGAGGGATGCTCGATCAGCAGGCACCGCAAGGCGAGCTGTATCCTGTTCCGCGCGTCGGCGGGGATGCGCTTTTCCCAGAGCGGCTTCGGAACGACGCCGAACATGGCGCCGCCGTCGAGCCTCTGACCGCCGGCCTGGATGGCGTGAACCGTGAGGCCGCCAATCTTGCGGCGCTCCACGAGCGGACTGGGCGCCGTCACGCTGTCGTGTCGCGGGTTACTGGAGTGGGCAACCCCGACGGTCTCCGCTTTTGGCACCGAACCGCGGGGCCCCGGAGCAGCGTCTGGAGCTCACCCCAGGTACCACAGCCGCGATCGGCCAGATCGGACATCATGCGCAGCAGACACTTGGCGGTCGCGAGCGCGTCGCCGGCAGCCCGATGGCGGTTCGGGATCTCGACCCCGTAGTATCGGGCCACGTAATCGAGCGAGCGGCGCGGAAGCTGAGGAAGAACCTTGCGGGCGATTTTCACCGTGCAGAGGCGACGCCCCTGCAGCTGGCGGCCGGTGGAGCGCGACACCTCTGCCGTCACGAATCGCCAATCGAAGGTCGCGTTGTGCGCGACGAACACGTTTCCCTCGAGAACACGCAGCACATCGGGCGCGATGCGATCGAACGTCGGCGCGTTCTTCACCATGTCCCAGGTGATGTTCGTCAGCTGCGTGATGAAGGGCGGAATCGAACGCTGCGGATTGACGAGCGTCTCGTACAGCTCGACGATCTCTCCGCCCCGGACGACCACCGCCGCGAACTCCGTGATGCGATCGCCCATCAAGGACCGGCCGCCAGTCGTCTCGGTATCTACCACCACGTATGACAACCCGCCGAGAGGCTCGTCCGCGGAATGAGCGTGCGAGCGGGAGCGTTCTCGAGTAGCGGCGTAAGGCTTCACGGTCAGATCCGCCAGCATCCAGCGTCCGTCCGCATTCCGCACGAACTGCGGCCGCCCCGCGAACATCGCGTGCGCCATGTGCTCGGCAACAATTCGCGGAGCGCCGGGAAGGCTGCAGATGTGTCCGATCAGATCCACCACATCGGCCGGACCCCTCGAGAGATAGTCGAGCGCGCGCGTCGTGAGGAGAGTGTCTTCGGGCTCGGAGTAGACTCCGCGCGTCAGATCCACGGGTCGTCTCGTGTGATCGGGCACGTCATGCAGTGCGGTCCACCGCCGCCGCGGACCAGCTCGCCACCCTCGAACGTAATGGCGGCACGCTGGTTCGCCGGAATCTCGGCATCGGATGACAGGAAGTCGGATGCGGAGATCATCTTGAAGCCAGCTTTTTCCAGCTCTCGCAACGTCGTCTCGTTTCGCGCGTATGAAGTGACCACTCCGGGCCGCAGCGTTGTGTTGTTACAACCGGATGCCCATTGCTCACGATCCTGGACGATCCTCTTCGATCCTCCGCAAAGAATCGGCTCCATCGGCAGTCCACAGTGCTTGAGCGCCGCGAACAGGTCGGGTTGCTCCTTCATGTGGCTGTCGCCCTTCTGCCACTGAAGTATCGGCAGGCGGTACGGTCCAATGAAGTGGGGCGGATAAATCACGCACAGCTCGCGATCGACGTGGGTGAAGATCATGTCGAGATGAATGGCGGTCGCCTCCCGCGGCATCACTACGACGATGAGGTTGGTGACCTCGGTCTGCTCGAACAGGATCGTGGCGAGGCTGTCGATTCCCGCGGGGCTCGATCGCTCGCTGAAGCCAATGAGCAGCACGTCTTCGCGGAGCGGATGCACGTCGCCGCCCTCGAGAGTGTGGTTGAGACGACGTTCGACCGATCCATCGTAGACGATCCCCTTGTTACTGAGCTTGGGATGAGACGTGAAGAGCGCTTTCATGATCAGCTCCTCCGTCCAGCGCGCGTGAAAGCGCATGGAGCCGATCATCATGTTCTGATTGATCGCCATCGCCGAATCGCGGGTGAAGAACAGATTGGGCAACGGCGGAAGCGAGTAGCTGGATTCGTTGAGCGTGCGCGACAGCGGTCCCGGCTCCTCCTCCTTTCCTTCGATGAGGAGGTTCACAACGGCTTCGGGTGGCAGCCCACGCAGGTCCGAAGCGAGTGGCTCTAGGGGGACCACATCGAGCGTCTCCCGAATGATCAGCTCGCGGACTTCCGGATCCTCCAGTACGTCGGTGAGCAGATCGCGCACGTGCAGCACTTCGCAGAAGCGCTCGAGCACCTGGACGAAGCGCCGATGCTCGCGCTTGGCGAGATCGGCATCGACGATGTCGTCGTACAGGAAATCCGCGCGCGTGCTCGGCGTGACCGCCAGCAGCTCGTTGCCGGGACTATGGACCAGGACGGTGCGAAGCGCACCGATTTCGGAGGTGACGTGGACTGGCATGGACGGAAGATACCCTCTGATCTGGCGTTTTCGAAGGATTCCGGTCCGGCTGCAACTGCCAATGAACGGGATGGCTGATCTAAGTCTTTCTTGCCCGTTCCCGGCCCGGGCGATTAGTTTGTGAACTAATTCACAAGCGCCACATTGAAGCGGATAGCTGAATCGACAGTCAGGCGCCTTTCCCTTTATCTGAGCTTCCTCGAAGGGATCGAGCGCCAGGGTCTCAAGACCGTCTCGAGCGACGAGCTCGCGCGTCTCGGCGGGACGACGTCCGCTCAGGTGCGAAAGGATCTCTCGCTGTTCGGCTCCTTCGGCAAGCGGGGCCTCGGCTACTTCGTCCCCGAGCTTTCGGAAAAGTTGCGCGAGATCCTCGGACTCGGAAAGCAGTGGCGCGTGTGCATCATCGGCGCCGGAAAGATCGGCGCCGCCCTCGCCCGCTACCGGGGTTTCGCCGAGCGCGGATTCAACGTCACCGCTGTTTACGACAGCGACGAGGCGAAGATCGGAAAGCGGTGGGAAACCCTCACGGTCAGACCGATATCCGAGCTCGAGAAGGACGCGGCAAAGCAAGGCTTCGACATCGCGGTAGTGGCGACCCCGGCGGAGAACACGCCGGCCGTGGTGAAGCAGGTCGTGCGGGCGGGGATCAAGGCCATTCTCAATTTTGCGCCGGTGCAGTTGTCAGTTCCGTCGGACGTTACTGTCAGGAACGTCAACATGGCGATGGAGCTGGAGGGGCTGTCGTTTGCGCTAAGCAACCGGAGCGAATAGCTGCCCGCGAGATGGGCGCTGATGCAGTTCATCACAAGAGCCCGAACAGCACCGCAAACTTCTCGGGACTGAGCACTTCCGGCCGCGCGGCCGAGTCAATTCCGGCGCGCTCGAGCAAGACCGCGACTTGCTCCGGCGACAATCCCCGAGCCGTTCGCAGCACGCGCTGCATCTGCTTCCTCCGCAGCCCGAACGCCGCCTGGACGAAAGCGCGGAACGCGGGGAGTGATTCGACGGCTACGAGTGGCCGCGCGCGCGGCGTGAGTCGGACCACCGCCGACTCGACCTTGGGCGGAGGGCGAAAGGCGCTCGCCGGGACAGTGAACACCTGCTCCACGTGCGCGACCGCGGCGACGTTGACCGACAGCGCCCCGTAACTCTCCGTGTCCTCGCGCGCCGCCATTCTCTCGGCCACCTCGCGCTGCACGAGAAAAACAGAGCGCCTCGGAATCGGCGGCTCCAGCGCCCTGAACACAATCGGGGTCGTGATGTTGTACGGGACGTTTCCAATGAGCAGGAAATCTTTTCCCGCTGCTCCGCGCAGATCGGCTTCGAGAAAATCTCCCTCCACGATCTCCACATTCGGCCGGCCGCTGTACTTCTCGCGCAAGTTCTTCGCCAGCGCGCGATCGATCTCCACCGCTATCAGTCTCCCGCTCCGCTCGGCGAGAATGTCGGTGAGCGATCCGCGGCCGGGCCCAATCTCTACGACAGTATCAGCGGGCGTGGGCGCGAGAGCATCGACGATCGCGGTGAGGATTTTCTCATCGGAAAGGAAGTGCTGCCCGAACTTCTTGAGCGCCGGCGGATGTCGGCCACGCCCGCCGGGCGCGCGCGCCACGCTCAGCTCCTGACCACCACGAGCGTCAGGTCGTCTCGCAAAGGCACAGCCCGCGTGTGGACTTCGATCATTTTGAAGACTCTGTCCACGATCACCTTCGTATCGTTGTCGCGGTTCTCTTTTATGAGCTCGAGCACACGCTCCTCGCCGAGCCGCTCGTCGCGCGAGTTGCGCGCATCGCTGACGCCATCGGTAAAGAGAACGAGCAAGTCCTTCTTGCCGACCCAGCTGAGGGAGGCCGTGTTCGGAACCTCGTCGAGCATGCCGAGCGGCGGATTCACGGCCGACAAACGAGTGGACGTTCCCTGCTCGCTGATGACGAACGCGTGCGGATGGCCGGTGTTGGCGTAGGTGAGCCTTCCCTTCTCCGGATCGACGACGCCGTAGAACATCGAGATGAACATCTCCGTGCTCTCGAGCTCTTCGCGCAACGAGTGCATCAAGGCGCCGAGCATCTCACCGGGATTTACGAAGTTCTGCGCGTGGATCGCCGAGGCGCTCATGGCGAGGGCCATGATCAGAGCGGCCCGATACCCATGCCCTGACACGTCGCCGATCATCACGCCGGTTGTCTTATCGCGGAGCTTGAAGAGCTGGTAGAAGTCGCCGCCGACGCTCTCGGCCGGCACGACGCGGGCGGTCACTTCCGCTTCCGGCGAGACGACGTCGGTCGAGGGGAGCAGCTTCATCTGCAGATCGTGCGCGAGACTCATTTCCTGGAGCAGCCGCTGGCGGTCGAGCGACGCGCTGACGAGACGCGCGTTCTGAATCGCCGTGCCGATCTGGGTGGCGATGGCCGTCACCAGCTTCTGATCGCCGGCGGTGAAAGGCTGCCGCGACCGGCGGTCGGCCAGATTCACGACACCGAGGGGCTGTCCGCCACTGGGTGTCGTCCACATGATCGGCACAGAGAGCATCTCTCCACGCCCGTAAGGCGACTCGCTCCCGAACGTGACGCCCTTTCCGACGACGATGAGCGGATGTTGCGTGCGAAACACGCGCGCCGATACGCTCACCGGGTCGTCGGCACTGATCGGGGGAATCTGCTCCTTCGGAACGCCGAGCGCGGCGACGGCCTGGAGCGTATTCGTGCGCGCGTCGTGGACGAGGATCGACGCTACGCGCGCGCCGACGGTCTCCGAGATCTCCGTCAGGATCGTCGCCGCCGCGTCTTCGAGGGTGACGGTTCGTCCGAGAATCTCGCCGATGGTATAGAGGAGATTGATTTCCTCATACCGTTCGGCGAGCTCGGTCGCGGCATGCTCGACTTCGAGCGCGGCCTGCGTGAACTGCGTCACGACCGGCATCAGCAGCTTGATGTGGCGATCTTCGGGCGAGAACGATGGATCGCATGGCCCGACCGTCAGCCAGATCCTTTTTACGGATGGAACGCGCGTTACGAGCTGCGTTCCGAAATTCGTCGGGATGGATTGACCGGGCTCGTCCGGCAGGACGTCCGGCATCTGCACCTTGGGACTGGAGCGGGCGATGACAGTCGGGCTCGAGCGGCCGTCGCTGGTCCCCCACACGGCGGCCTCACAGTGCGTCCCTTCGCGAAACGCAATGAGGACAGCCTCGAGCTCTTTCACTCCCGGTACAACGTCAGGCGGACGACGTTGCCTTTATCCCGGAAGCTCTCGACGCGGTCCATCAACTGCCGCATCAGAAACAGCCCGCGGCCTTCCTCTTTGGTAAGGTTTTCCTCGGTGGTGCAGTCCAGAGTGCACTCGTCGACGTTGAATCCCGGTCCGTCATCGACGACTTCGAAGACGAGATCCGTGTCGCTGATGATCGCCCTGACCCGAACCTGCTTGCCACCGGTAGCTTCGTTCCCACGCAGGATGGCGTTGGAGAGCGCTTCGGACAGCGCCACCGGAATGTTGAGGGAGCATTTGGCGGGTGAAATCTTGAGCTCGCGGCAGCGTTGCCGCGCGAGCTCCACTACGCCTTCTATGTATTCGACATCGCTCGGTATCTGTAGATCGAAGGCGACGCGGGATTTCGCCATTAAAAGCTCTCTAGCGCGCGCTCCCGGGTGTCGGAAATCTGGAACAGGGTGTCGAGCTTCGTGAGCTCGAAGAGCGTCTGGAGGTCGTCATTGAGATTGGCTAGACGCAGCTCGCCCCCCTGCTCCCGAATCTTCTTTGACAACGAGACGAGCACGCCAAGGCCGGAGCTGTCGATGTAGCCGGTCTGGCTGAAGTCGATCAGAAATTTCTTTTCGCCCTTCTCGAGCTCGTCGAGGACCTTCTGCTTCAGCTCCTGACGATTCCCCACAATTAGCTGACCTTCGACATCCACCACGACGACCTCTCCCTGTTTCTTGATCGAGAAACTCATTCAGTAATCTCCAGTGTGGTTCTGCTCTCTCAGGGCGCGCGGTGCTCGTCGCGCCCGGCCGATTGCAGCGCTGCAATTGCGGCCACGTTAATAATGTCCTCCCGCTCGGCGCCGCGCGAGAGATCGGAGACNGGACGCGCGAAACCCTGAAGGATCGGCCCCACCGCCTGCGCACCGCCCACTCGCTGCACCAACTTGTAAGCGATGTTCCCAGCGTCCAGCGACGGAAACACCAGCACGTTGGCTCTTCCGGCCACCGGACTAGCCGGTGATTTCCGGGCGGCAACAGCGGGAGCCAGCGCCGCATCACCTTGCAATTCTCCGTCCACCACGAGGTCGGGCGCGCGTTCCCTGATTATGCGGAGGGCCTCACGCACGAGATCGACGCTCGCACCCTTCGCGCTGCCGAGCGTGCTGAAGGAAAGAAGCGCGACTAGCGGCTCGTCACCGACGATGAGCCTCCGGTCGTCGGCCGCGGCGATCGCGATGTCGGCGAGATCCTCAGCCGTCGGGTAAGGAATCACCGCGCAGTCCGTGAAGGTCAGCACTTCGTTCACGCTGGCCCCTGGCGGAGTGACGATATAGAACGCGCTCGAAGCGACTCGCACGTGGGGAGCCAGGCCGATGTTGTGCAGCGCGCTCCGCAAGACGTCGCTGGTCGTATACACAGCGCCGGCGACACAAGCGTCGGCCTCACCCGCCGCGACAAGCCGGTGCGCGAACTCGAGCGCCGAGCCATTCTCGGCCTGAATCGACTGGAGGCCAGCTCGCGCGGCAGCCTCGGCCAATGGCCGGCTGTCGACGACGAGAAGCGGAGTCGCCATTCCAACTCTGGCAATCTCGCTGGCGGCGGACAGGATTCGCTCGTCGCCGCTCTCGGGAAATACTATCCTGCGCTTGAGCGCGGTCGCGCGCTGGCGGATTCGCTCAACGAAGGTCACGCGCCGTCAATCTTTGGGGCGGATCGGCCCGTCCTTGAACTTCTTGGCCAGCGCCTTGGCGATGGTGGGATGAACCAGGCCATCGAGATTCCCGCCGTGCTGCGCGACTTCACGCACGACGCTCGAGCTGATGTAGGTCGTCTCGACCGACGGAACCATGAATACCGTCTCGAAGTCCTCCGACATGTGGCGATTCATGAGGGCCATCTGGAACTCATACTCGAAATCGCTGACGGCGCGAAGTCCGCGGATGTTGAGCTTGGCGCCCATCTTTTTCGCGAAATCGACCAGGAGGCCTTCGAACTGCGTCACCTCCACGACCTTGTTGTCGGAGGTAGCGGCGCGTATGAGCTTGACGCGGTCTTCCGTGCTGAAGAGCGCTCGCTTCGACGAATTCACGGCGACCGCGACGACGAGACGGTCGACGAACTCGCAGCTTCTCCGGATCAGGTCCTCGTGCCCCCGCGTGATGGGGTCGAAGCTTCCAGCATAGATCGCCGTCGTTACCACGTCATTCCTCGCTGCGGTAGAATGTGATTGCCGTCGAGCCATACTTGCGCGTGTCTCCCCCCTCTGGCATCGCGTCCTTCGCGGCGTGCTCGACGCTCAGCACTCTGCTGAAAGGCGATTTCATCCAGCGCTCCGCCAGTCGGGCGGCGTCGCCGCTCGCATAAGGTGGATCGGCGAACGCCACATCGTAAGCCAGCGCTGCGAGCGCTTCCGCGAAAGGCAGCGCCGGCTTTCGATGGACGGTTGCGAGCTGACCCGCGCCGAGTACCTCGATGTTCTCCTGGAGGACGCGAAAGCTACTGGGATCTTTCTCCACGAACTCGGCGGTGACTGCTCCGCGGGATAGCGCTTCCAGTCCGAGCGCACCGGAGCCGGCGTAGAGGTCGAGCACGCGCGCGTGTGGGAGGTCCCGCTGGAGGATGCTCATCCAGGCTTCACGAACGCTGTCGAGCGTCGGCCTGACGTCGGAGCCGGGGGGCGCGCTGATCTTCCGCCCGCGCCAGCGGCCCGCGACGATCCGCACTTCAGGTCCAGCGGGTTGGAAGCCCGAGCGGCTGACGGCGCGCATTCAAGCTCACGCGTCGCTCGCTCGAATGTCGGCAATCCTTGCCTGGAGGAAGCTCTCTCCCCGGTAATCGTCGCGCTCGAGCCTGAACGCGATGTCGACTCTCGTGCCCGGCTGGAATTCAGCCGCGCGCCCGGCCAGGCCCCATCCAATCGCGTTGAGCGATCCCGTTCCGGTGTCGAGCACGAGCTTGAGCCCGTCCTTGCCGATGACGCGCGGCGGCCGGGCGATCATGACGTTGCGCGCGAGGAGAACCGGCGTCGGATTCCCGATTCCGAACGGCTCGAAGTGACGGAAGAGTGATTCGAGCTGGCCATCCATCCCATCGATGCTCACCTCGAGATCCACGCGAATTTCGGGGACGAGATCGGCCGGCGTCAGCACCGACCGCGCGATCTCGTTGAACCTTGCCGCGAACTCCGGCACCTTGTCGCGCGCGATAGTGACGCCGGCGGCGACGCGATGTCCTCCGAATCGCAGCAGGTACTCCCTCGCCTGCCCGAGCGCGCCGTGAAGGTCGAACTTCGGAATCGACCGGCCGGATCCTTTGCCCTGGTCGCCCGAGAGCGCGATGAGCACCGTCGGTCTTCCGAATTCTTCGACCAGGCGCGAAGCGACGATACCAATCACTCCCGGATGCCAGTTGTCGTCGGCGAGGACGATCGAGAACATTTCGTCGAGGTCCATCGCCAGCACTTTTTCGCGGGCCTGCTCCAGCGTCGCGTGATCGATGTCCTGGCGCCGCTGATTGAGCTCCTCGAGCTCGCGGGCGATCGTGTTCGCCTCGTGCTCATTCTCCGTGAGCAGCAGCTCCACTCCCCGAATCGCGTGTCCGAGCCTCCCCGCCGCATTGAGCCTCGGCGCGAGTATGAACCCGATTCTGCCGGCCGTGAGCTGCTTTCCATCGAGACCGGCCGCCCTCAGCAGCGCGCGCATTCCAACGTTGCGGGTGTCGGCCAGCATCTTGAGACCGTAGCGGACGAAAACGCGATTCTCACCCCGGAGCGGCGCGACGTCCGCAATCGTCGCCAGCGCGACAAGATCCAGCATCGCCCAGACGAAGCTGTCGTTGGCGCCGACCTCGCGGGCGAGAGCGAGAGCGAGCTTGAAGGTTACGCCGACGGCGGCGAGATCCTTGTCCGGATACCCACAGCCGCTCCGCTTCGGATTGAGAATCGAGAGGCAATCCGGCAGATCACCGCTTGGAAGGTGGTGGTCTGTGATGATGACGTCGATTCCCGATCGGCAGAGCCGCGCCACGGGAGCAACTGCGCCGGTGCCGCAGTCACACGTGACCACGACCTTCGCTTCCGCCGCGATCGCGGCATCGACTCCGGCATCGCTCAGGTCATATCCGTCCTCGATGCGACGGGGGATGAAAGGCATCGCCTTCCCGCCCAATCCGCGGATCACGCGCGTGAGGATCGTCGTTGAGCAGATGCCGTCGACGTCGTAGTCGCCGTGGATGAAGACCATCTCCTGCTCGCGAACCGCGCGCGCGAGGCGCTCGACGGCTTTGTCCATCGAGAGGAAGCCGAGGGGATCGTGAAGCCGATCGAGCTTTGGACGCAGGAAGAGCTTCGCGTCCTCGGCCGTCACGTGGCCTCGGATGAGCAGAAGCCGGCAGACGATTTCCGGCAGCGACAGCGCCGCCATGAGCGCGCGGACCGCTTCTTCGTCCGGAGGTTTGGGAAGGATCCAGCGTGCAAGTCGAGCGGGCCGGTCCGACGCAACTGTCGTCATCCCACTTCCGCGTACAACAGAACACCGCACGCTTCACACACTTCAATTTCTCCGGTGCCGGCCATCATGTGCCGGCGCTGGAGCGGGACGGCGGTGTCGCAGTTCCCACAGGAGCCGCCGCGCAATGCATACAGTGCCATCGTTCTCTTTCCCCTGATCCGGTCGTACTTGCCAAGCATTGGACGCGAAACCGAGCCCGCCTTTCCATCGCGGTCACGCTTCGCATCCACCATCTGTGACAGGAGCGCTGCCCTCTTGGACTCGATCTCGGGGCGAGCCTCCTGCTGCTCGTGCTCGACAGCCGCCAGCGACTGTTTCGACGCCACTATCGCGGCGTTCATCTCGCTGATGCGCCGTCCGAGAATCGCGAGCTCGCCTTCGTCCTCCGCCATGAGGCGTCGAGTGGATTCAACCTGCGCGGTGGCGGCAGTCGCCTCGCGCATCCGCTTCACGTCCTCGAGCTGATGAAGATTTCGCTCCTGCAGCGTCTTGTGCTGGGAGAGCCGCGCCTGGAGCTCGCGCTGCTTCTTTTCCTCCACCTGGACCGCCGCCTCCGCGCGCGTCAACGCAGCGGCCGCCTGATCGCGCTTCTTGTCGAGATCCACGAGCTGCGGGTCGAGCAACCGGATCTGGGATTCAATTTCACGGATCTTCAGATCGTCCTGCTGTAGCGCCAGCAGCGCCTCAATCTCTTGTGTCATTCAACCTCCGAGTCGTCACCAGTGCCTCAACTCCCGTTGCATCCAACCTTTGAGTCGTCATCGCGCCCCCGTTCGTCTGAATTGTTTATAGTAGTTTCTGCCCGTCGCCTTCAACTCCTTTCTGATCTCGTCTTTTTCCCCGATCAGTTTGTCTTTCTCCGCGCCGTCAGCCAATGGAATGATCCGATCGAGCTCTGCCGCCCGCTGATCGAGGTCTCGCGCTCTGAGCGTTGCGAAGCTGTCGCTGATCGTGCGCTCGGGATCNATCTGGATCGCGCCTTCGGCGAGAAGGTCCTCAACGGTCGCGATCGTGTCCTCATCAAGATTCGCAGTGACCTCGCCGATTGTTGAGTCGGGGTCGGCCGCTATCAGAGCGCGATAGATCGCCCGGTACTGCGGATCGCGAAGGCTCTGCGCGCCCAGCTTCTCCGCAATCTGCTCGAGGCGGGAGCGATTTAGCAGGATCGCGCGAATGAGCTCACGCTCGGCGGAGTCACCGCGCTCGGATCGCTGGGCTCGCCGCTCGCCCCGACGCGCGCGCAGCGCGGGCGAAATGCGAGGCGCGGGTGGCGGCGAGGAAACGGAAACCGTTGGGGTCGCCTTGCCACGCAGCTCTCGCTCGAGAACCTCGCGGACAACTCCGCTGACCTCGCTCGCCCTCGAGAGATACAGGTCGCGCATGATCTCGTCCGCAGTCGCGCGCACAGTTGGGAGCAGGCGGTCGAGCGCGCGCCGCTTTTTGTGCAGCTCGCCGAACATTCCTGCGCGCTCGAGCAGCTGAATCTTTCGCTCGAACACATCGATCGCGTCTCTGAGGCGGGCGGTGAGAGCCGCGGCGCCGTGCGCCTTGACGAAGGTGTCGGGATCGTCGCCCTCGGGCAGCGTCACGACACGAACCGCGACGCCCTGTCGCAACAGCTCGTCGCCGGAGCGGAACGTCGCCTGCAGTCCGGCCTTGTCGCTGTCATAGAGGAGGAAGACATTTTTCGTGAGCTTCCTCAGCGCCGCCGCCTGGGCATCCGTGAGCGCGGTGCCCATTGCGGCGACGACGGTTGTCGCGCCGGCAACCATCAGTCTGATGACATCGAAGTAACCCTCGACGACGAGCACCTGGTCCTCACGCCGGATGTCGTTCTTCGCCCAGTTGAGTCCGTAGAGCGTTTTCCCCTTGGAGAACACGGGCGACTCCGGCGAATTCAGATACTTGGGCTCTCCCGGTCCGAGGAGCCGCCCGCCGAAGCCGATGGTGCGGCCCATCGAGTCGAGAATCGGGAACATGAGCCGCCCGCGAAAGCGTGGGCGCGGCTCGCTTCCATCTTCGCCCTGCACGAGAAGCCCGGCCGCGGCCAGACGNGTCTCGTCGAAGCCNAGCGTGCCCATGTAGTTGCGAAGCANGCCGATCTCGCGNGGAGCGAATCCAATNTTGAACTGATCAGCGACTTCGCGCGATATGTCGCGCTGGGTGAGATAGTCACGNGCCTGAGCGCCGAGCGGGTCGTCCCACAGAATCTTCTGGTAATAGCCGGCGGCGGTCGCGTTCACTTCCCACAGCGGCTCGCGCGGATCGGGTCCTTCGCGCCGCGTGTCGACTTCGCGGACCTCGATGCCCGATTTCTCCCCGACCATCTTGACCGCCGCCGGCCATTCGACGCCGAGTCGCTTCTGCAGGAAGTGGAAGACATCGCCGCCCTCGTGGCAGACGAAGCAGTAGTACATCCGCTTCTTCGGTGAGACGGAGAAATTGCGGTGGGTTCCCTGATGAAAGGGGCACGGTCCGCGGAAGTCGGTGCCCTGGCGCTTGAGGTTCACGTATTCGCCGACGATCTGCACGATGTCGGCGGAATCGCGTACCTGCTCGACCACTTCGTCGGGTATCACTTCGGCTCCGCCACGGGCGCGACGACCTCGTCGGGGATCACTTCAGCTCCACCACGGTGACGCCCGCGCCGCCTTCGTTCCAGGCTCCGATGCGAAAGTTCGTAACCCGCGATTCCTTGCTGAGCATCTCGGCGACGCGCTCGCGGAGAGCGCCCGTTCCCTTTCCGTGGATGATGCGAAGCGTCTTGAGATCCGCGCGAATTGCTGCGTCGACCGCATGCATAACTATGGCCTCGATCTCACCGACGCGCAGCCCGCGCAGATCGATCTCGCTCGCCGCGTCGACTTCCGGAAGATCTCCCCGAACGGCAACCGCGACTTCCGGGGCGGCAGACTCCGCTCTGGAAGGGCGCAATGAGCCGCGGGGAACAGCCAGCTTCATCACGCCTACGGCCACGACTGCTTCATCGTCGCGAATTTCCACAACTCGTCCGATTCGACCACCCAGCGTCTCCACCTCGACGAAATCACCGATGCTCACCTCGGCGGGGTCGCGCCGCTCCGGCTCGCTCTCCGTTTCGCGACCGAGACGGTCCAGCTCGCGACCCTGCTCGTTGGCGAGGCTTTCCACCCGCTTTCTCGCTTCGCGTGCTGCTTCTTCACCCAGCTCGGATGCGGACTTCAGCTCACGAATGGTGCGCTCGACTTCCGCGCGCGCTTCGAGAAGATACTGTCTCGCCTCGCGTCGTGACGCCTGTTCGACCTCGCGCTCCCGCTCCCGGACATTTCTTTCGCGCTCCGCCACCCTGCGCGCGCGCTCCTTCGCGTCCTCGGCGATCTCGCCCGCTTCCCGCTCGGTCAGCGCCAGCGTTTTCTCCCGCGCCTCCAGCTCGGCCAGGAGTGCCGTGACTTTCCTCTCGTCGGCAGGAATCCGCTCCTCGGCCCTCGCCAGAATCTCGCTCGGGAGATTCAACCGCCGGGCGATGCTGATTCCGTAGGAGCGGCCGGGCACTCCCTTGGTGAGCCGATATGTGGGAGCGAGCGCGACCGGATCGAACTGAAGCGACGCGTTCACGACGCCGTCGACCTGCGTCGCGAGCTCCTTCAGCGCGCCGAGGTGCGTGGTCGCGATGGAGAGCGTGCGACGAGCGGTGAGCGCCTCGAGAATGGCGCCGCCCAGAGCCGCGCCTTCGATTGGATCGGTGCCGGAGCCGAGCTCGTCGATGAGAACGAGAGAGTGCTCGGTAGCGGAGCTCAATACCTCGGCGAGGTTCTTGAGATGCGCGCTGAATGTCGAGAGGCTGGCGAGGATGGACTGCTCGTCTCCGACATCGGCGTAGATGTTGTCGAAGATCGCGATGCGCGACCCCGCATCCACTGGCGCCGGAATTCCGGATTGCACGAGCGCGGAGAACAGCCCCAGCGCCTTGAGCAGGACCGTTTTGCCACCAGTGTTCGGGCCGGAGATGAGAAGCGTTCGCTCGTCTGGCAACATCTCGAGATCGAATGGAACGACGTCGATTCCCTGGGCCATGAGGAGTGGATGGCGGCCTTCGACGACCGCAAATCCGTCAATTGAATCAGCCAGATCCGCCGGCGCACAGCGGAACTCGATCGCGTAGCGCGCCCGCGCGACGAGGGAATCGAGCGTGATCAGCGCTTCGAGCGAAGCTCCAAGCGCCTCGCGGTGTGGGCGAAGCTTCTCCGTCAGCTCCGAGAGAATCCGGTCAATCTCTTCGACTTCTTCGATCTGGAGCTCGCGAATGCGATTTCCCGCCTCGACCGCGGCGGGCGGCTCGACGAACAGCGTTCCGCCCGTCGCGGATGCGTCGTGCACGATTCCACCGACCACGCCCTGCGCTTCACGCCGAACGGGAATGACGAAGCGGCCGTTCCGCACCGTCACGGACATGTCGGCGACTCGCTGGTGCGGCTCGAGCTTGGCCATGGCGCGCTCGAGAAGCTTGACCAGCTCTCCCTGAGAGCCCTTCAGCTCGCGCCTGATTTTCTTGAGCGTCGAAGAAGCGTCATCGCGAACCTGGCCGTCCTCGTCGATCGTGCGCTCGATCGTGTCCTCGACGTTTTTGTTGGCGACGAGGGGGTTGATCTGCGGGGCGAGTACCGCCGCCACGATCGGCGATGCGCGGTCGCCGCGCAGGGAGTCACGCGTGATGCGAGAGCTGCGAAGCAGCGCGCCGAGGACAAGGAGATCCGGTGCGGCGAGCGACGCGCCTTCGACGCGGAGACGCATGAGCGCCGACCTGGCGTCGGGCACGCCGTGCAGATGCCACGGCTCCTCGGCCGCTACGAGCGAGCGCACCGCCGCCACACGCGCGTGCTCACGCTCGATCGCGTCACGATCGGTGACCGGCCGCAGCTCTCTCACTCGCTCGGCGCCGAGCGGAGACGTCGCTCTCTCGGAAATGAGGGCGAGAGTGCGCGGAAATTCTATGACGTTCAGCGCGTGAGAATTCATGCCAGGACCAGCTGAGAGCACAACGCGCAAATGCGCGGCGAAGCTTCCTGATACACCTGAATGACAAAAAAACCCGAGCTTGCGAGGGTTGTCGCGAGCTCGGGCTTGGTGATTCCACGGAGCGAGCTTTTCACCCCTGCTTGCTCAGCTCCTCTCGAGCGATGGCGTTGATAGCGCTGCCATCTGCCCGACCTTTGAACTGGGGAAGAACCTTGCCCATGACTGCTCCGATTTGGGTCGCGCCGCCCGCGATTGCCGCTTTCACCGCGGCTCGCAGCTCGTCGTCGCCCACCTGAGCGGGGAGGTATTTCTCGAGCGCCGTCGCTTCGGCCGTCTCCTTGTCAGCGAGATCCTTGCGACCGCCCTTCGTGTACATCTCCACCGATTCGCGCCTGCGCTTGATGGATTTGCGCAGAACGTCGATCACTTCCGCATCCACCGGCTCGCGCTTCAGCTCGATCTTTTTGTTCTTGATCTCGGAGAGGACGGTGCTGAGGAGGAGCGTGCCAGGCTTGTCCTGGGATTTGCGGGCCGAATTGAGATCGCCCTGCAACCGGGCGAGGAGCTCCGACATTCCCTAAACGTGACGAGTGCGACGATTCTTACGCATCGCCGTGTTCAGCTTGCGCTTTCTGCGCTCGCTGGGCTTCTCGTAATGACGATGCTTGCGGAGATCGGAGAGGATACCCGCCTTTTCGCACTTCTTCTTGAAGCGCTTGAGCGCGCGCTCAAAGTTCTCGTCGTCATGGATTATGACTTCCGACAAATTCTACTTCCCCCCTTCGTGGCGTTTGTGCGCCGGCTTGGGACAGACCGCTAAACTTAGACGGGGCAACCCGATGGGTCAAGCAAATCTCCCCCCTTTTGCTGTGACGCCGATCTCCCGCTTCGCAAGATCGTGCATCGCCGGTACGTCGGAGGGGGTCCCCTCCGACTTCCCAACGGGGTTCTTCCGGAATGCAGAGTCTAACCTGGCGCCTCGCTCGCACGAGGGACTTGCTTGACCCTCGACTGCCTGCCCGCGCATAGCGGGCCACCCACGCTTGCCAGGCCGCCTCGAAGGAAGGATCAGGTGCAAGGTCATTCGCAGAAAAGGCGACGCGAATCCGGTTGCGCTAGGGGAGAACCACAGTTCCGGTCGGCGTCTCGGAGCCGGCAGTAACCAGAATGTTTGGGACCAGTTTACGCCCGAGTCCTGACCCGGCGGGCGGATCCGCTGATACGATGTACACATCCATGGCGTGGGCGGGCATGGCTGCCCATACCGCGCTTCTTGTTACAAACGAAAACTTGAACGCTCCGTTCNCGTCCGTTTTCGCCGTTCCGAGCACCGACCAGGTGTTCTCCGGGTTCGAAGGATTNCCGAGGTAGAGCTGGAGCGAGGCATCTTCGACCGCGGAGCCGGTAGACNTGTGAGCGCGCACCGTTCCAGTGATGGAACCGGTTCGCGACACATCGGCGGCGCGAAGCTCGGGCAGAAAAACGAACCCGCTGTCGGTGCTCGTCGAGTCGAGGAATTGCGACGGCATGAACATCTTCCCGACATCTACGACGACTACTACGGTCGCTCCCGTATCGGGGACCTGCATCTGCTCGAAATTGATCGCGTTGAGCACGGGCTTGCCGGCGCTGGACTGCCACGCAATTCCCGGGGTTGTGTTGCCCCTCAGGACAGCGCCGTTTTTCAGCGTGATGCTGGAGCGATCCGTATCGATGATCATCCGAACGGCCGTGATCGCACCGGTCCCCAGGTCTGTCGATCCCAGTTCGTCGGTCAACCCGTTTTGTAGCGCCAGCACATTCACGCTGCGATTGGGAGTCGCGAGAGTGACAAACCCGTTAGCCGAGCCAAGAGTGTCGGGCGATATGGACGCAGAAACGCTGACGATGAACAGGTCGACGCGCGCAACCCGGTAGTACGGAAACGGGTCATCGGTCAGGAGCGTATGCGTGGTCCCGCTGCCGGCCCCAACCGGATCTGGAGATCCGCTGCTGCATGTCACCGCCGGCAGCAAAATGCCGAGGACGAGACCGGCGAGCCGAATGATTCTTATCAGTTGATACTCCGCTGAATTGCCACTTTTTAATGCTAACTACGGGTCAATAAGGACGCGAGTTGGCCTGCCGGACGCTCGACGCGTCCGTAGAGCTGCGTCTCTGTGCAGGGAGGCGAGGGGTGTCCTCTGAGGGAGCGGCCGCAGCCAGCGCCGCCGCGAGGCGGCGCGGTGCAGCGAGCCGCAAGGCGACGCTGCAGGCGAGAGCTCCCGAAGAGGATACCCCTCGCCGACCCCGCGCAGAGATGCTCATCGACGCGGGCGGGCGGGCGCTCTTAGCCAGGCGGCCAGGTCATAGGCCGCCCGCCGAGCAGATGGAGGTGCAGATGATCGACGCTCTGACCACCGTCCTTACCCGTGTTGATCACCGTCCTGTACCCGGTTTTCGCGATCTTCTCCTGCCTCGCGATCGCTGCGGCGAGCGTCACCATCTGGCCCAATAAGTACGAG
>JGI20177J14857_1000027_pt1 | contig 41197 bp, 38 predicted proteins | sample NGESurdeep072012_6_FD_14857 | JGI IMG/M metagenome (IMG submission 14857) | reverse complement strand
TTCGGTGGGTGTCCGATATCGAGCGCTTCGAGGCGGCTGATCGGAGCCACTTCCCTGTAGCGGGGTCGATCGTGTTCGCGGGCAGCTCATCGATCGCCATGTGGCAGACGCTCAACAAGGACTTCGGCTACGTTCCGGTGCTCAACCGCGGGATCGGTGGATCTACGCTCTACGACAACGTGCAATCTGTCGATCGCATCATCCTGCCGTACAAGCCCCCGCTCATAGTTCTCTATTCGGGAGAAAACGATCTGGCCGAGGGACGAACACCGGAGCAGGTGCTGCAGGATTTTCAGACCTTTGTCTCGATCGTGCACGCAAAGCTTCCGGCCACGCGACTTGTATTCGTGTCGATCAAGCCGAGCATTGCCAGATGGAGCATGACGGACAGCATCCGCGCAACGAATCGACTGATTCAGGATTACGTGGGCACAGACAAGAAGCTTCAATACGTCGACGTTTTCACACCGATGCTCGACGCGTCCGGTCAGGTGAGGCGCGAGTTATTTGTCGCGGACGGATTGCACATGAACGCACGCGGCTACTCCATTTGGCGCAGGCTGATCCAGCCGACGCTTCGATAGCAGAAACCCGGGTTGTCGCCAGGATGCCGCGTACACTTTCCTGCGCAATTGTCGTCGGCGTAGCGCCGGCCTCAGGAGGCACGTTCCATCTGAAGTGATCTTGTCCCGATTGAAACGTCGCGCACTTGCCTCCCCATCCCTTGTCCCAGCACGCGCGATTCTCCATCATCCAGACACATCCGTGTGACATCGCCGCGCGAATTCCAGCGCCGCGCGGCGTCAAACAGTCATCCGGTGAATTCGGGACAATCTTCGGCGCCGGAGGATCGCGCATGAAACCGATTTCCTTCTTGCTCAACGGAGTCCAGCACAACCTCACCGTCGACGAGACTCGCATGCTGCTCTGGGTGTTGCGCGACGACCTCGGCCTCACCGGTACGAAGTTCGGCTGCGGCGAGGCGGTCTGCGGCGCGTGCACAGTGCTGATCGACAATGAAGCGGTCCGCGCCTGCTTTACCCCGATGAGTGCTGTTGGCGGCAAGCGCGTCGTCACGATCGAAGGGCTGGCGCACGATGATCGCTTGCACCCCGTGCAGGAAGCGTTCGTGAAGCACGTTGGCTTCCAGTGCGGCTACTGCACAAGCGGAATGATCATGGGCGCGCACGCAATGCTCCTCAAGAACGCCAAGCCCACGCGCGCGCAGATCGTCGAGGGGATGGAACCGCACCTGTGCCGGTGCGGCGCCCACGTTCGCATCGTGCAAGCCATCGAGAGTGCATCGGCGGCAATGGCGGGAGGTGCGCGATGAACAACGAGAACGACCTTCCCGAAGTTCCCGAAGGCTGGGGATTCGTTCAGACGATGGACCGGCGTGACTTCCTGAAGCTCACGAGCTTTGGCCTGCTCGTGATCTGCGCGATTGATCCGCTCCTTGGCATGGCGGGTGCGCTGCCGGCGCAGACTTCTCCGCTAGCCGCCCCCGACTTCAACTCCTTTCTGCATATCGGAGCGAACGGACGTGTCACGTGCCTCGTCGGCAAGATCGAGATGGGACAAGGCATAATGACAGCGCTGCCGCAGCTCGCGGCGGAAGAGTTGAGCGTGCCCTTGTCGTCGGTGGACATCGTGATGGGAGACACCGACATCTGCCCGACGGACGCGGGCACGTACGGGTCGCTCAGCGTTCGAGTGTTCGGACCAATTCTGCGCGCCGCCGCAGCCGAGGCGCGTGCAGTGCTGGTGCAGATGGCGGCCGAACGGCTGCAACTTCCGGTCTCCGACCTCGACGTGCGCGACGGCGTCGTAGTGTCGAAGACCGACCGCACGAAACACGTCAGCTATGGTGAACTGACCGCGGGCAAGCGCATCGAGCGGCGCCTGGAAGGCCAGGCGGTGCTGAAACAAGTTGGTGCTTTCACGATCATGGGCAAATCAGCGCCGCGCCGCGACGCGCTGGACAAGGTTACCGGCAAGGCGAAGTACGCCGGTGACATCGCGCCGAGCGGGGCGCTGCACGCGCGCATCCTGCGACCACCGTCGCACGGCGCGACATTCGTGCGCGCCGACACGTCAGCCGCCGAGGCGGTGCCCGGGGTGCGCGTCGTGCGCGACGGCGATTTGATTGCGGTGCTGCACGCGCATCGCGACGAGGCAACGCGGGCTCTCGCGTTGGTCAAAGCCACGTATTCCCCTTCGCCGTCCACTCTCACCCACGAGACGATCTTCGAGCATCTGCAGAAGGTGGCGCCTGAAGGGAGGGCATCGGGCTCGCGCGGAAACCTGGCCGACGGAGAAAAACTGGCGTCACAAGTCGTCGAGCAGACGTACCTCAAAGGCTACGTCGCGCACGCGGCGATGGAGACGCACTCGGCCGTGGCGGTCGTGGAGAACGGCAAGGTCACGGTGTGGGCCGGCACACAGACGCCCTTCCCGCTCAAGACGCAGATCGCGCGCGCGCTCAACCTCGCGCCCGAAAAGGTGCGCGTCATCACGCCGTACGTCGGTGGCGGATTTGGCGGCAAGAGCACAAGCATGCAGGGTATTGAAGCCGCGCGTCTCGCCATGGCAACGGGAAAACCGGTACGCGTGGTGTGGGGACGCGAGGAAGAGTTCTTCTTCGACACGTTCGACCCTGCCTCGGTCTTCAAGATTCGCGCGGGGCTCGACGCCGCGAAGAAAATTGTGTTCTGGGACAATGTGATCATCGGGCCCGGCGAGCGTGGCTCCGCGCTGTTCTACGACGTCCCGAACCACCGCACTTTNGTCCGCAGCGGCTGGAGCGGCAACACCGGCGGCATGCACCCGTTCGGCGTCGGGCCCTGGCGGGCACCGGGCGCCAACGCCAACGTCTTCGCGCGCGAGTCGCACATCGACGTGATGGCGGCGAAGGCCGGACTGGATCCTGTCGAATTCCGAATGCGGAATCTCACCGATGCGCGAATGCGCCGCGTGCTCGAAGCCGCCGCAAAACGATTCGGCTGGTCGCCGAAGCCGGCGCCGAGTGGCCGCGGCTTTGGCGTGGCGTGCGGCATTGACGCGGGCACATACGTGGCGACAATGGCCGAAGTGAAAGTGGACAAGGGCACCGGCAAGGTGCAGGTCGTGCGCGTCGTATGCGCGCAGGACATGGGGATCGTCGTGAATCCCGAGGGCGCCGCGCAACAGATGGAAGGTTGCATCACCATGGGACTCGGCTACACCCTGGCCGAGGAGGTTCGCTTCAAGGACGGCGTCGTGCTCGACACGAACTTCGACACGTATGAGTTGCCGCGCTTCTCGGTGGTGCCGCGTATCGAGACGGTGATTCTGGATTCGCCGGACCTCGCGCCTCAGGGAGGGGGCGAGCCCGCGATCATCACGACAGGCGCGGTGGTGGCGAACGCGGTGTTCGACGCGGTCGGCGCGCGTGTGGTGCAGTTGCCGATGACGCCGGCGCGCGTGAAGGGCGCGATGAAGGGATAAGCCATCTGCTGCTGAAGCGATGCCTTGATTCCCGAGGGATGAGTCTATTCCGGACGATTCTCCGGTCGCGTCTTCGATAGCAGCCGCGGCACAAGAATGAATGCGATTCCGATGATGGCGAAGGCGATGAAAAGCAACGAAGGGCCGGAATACCGCAGATCCTCGACCAGTACCTCGAGACCCGTTCCTCCCAGGAGGACCCAGGCCAGCCAACCCATTTCATGGATCGCCCAACGGCGAGCGCTGGCCGCCAAAGCAACGGCCGAACAAGCGAACACCGCCGTTCGAAGGGTGGCGATCCCGCCTTGTTCCAAGGGATGGCCGAGAAGGTGGGTGATCAGAACCACGACAAGGTAAATGCTCGTTCCACCAAGCAGGAGCACTAGAAGTCCTACCTGACCCAGACGGGCCACGCGGGTCATGAGGACCACCTGAGATTCCCGCTTGCGATTCAAGGTGAGCGCACATCCGACGGAGGCCAACAGTACCACCCATCCAATCCGCCCGGACTCCCGGACATTGGCTGCGGCATCACCCAGGAAAAACGATGCCGAATCCTTCAGCAGGCCGGAGACCCAAGCGGCTCCCAGCAGGTAAGTGAATCCATGAAGCAACAAGGCCGGGTGGTTGAATCGTCTCCCCAACAGCGTGACGATCACGGCAAGCGCGCAGAATGAGAGAATGAGAAGCGTCTCTCCAAGCAGAATGCTGAGACCGGCCAGCGTGAACACCAGCGCCAGAGCCGTATAGAAATAGAAATTCACGTTCTTCGCCCGCGTTCGACTTATGAATGCGTAGGCCACCGCATAGGACCCCAAGCCGAGGGCCAGGCTGATCACGCCCAGCGGTTCAGCTGCCGCGTGGGTGGCCCGCACCACGACCACCGATCCACCGAGGCCAAGAAGAAGGCTGGCGGCGGTCTGGAAGATTTCGAAAGGCAGAATATCGCGGCCGCGAACGAGGGTTCGCACAGCGAAACTCGCGATGTAGCTACCCACCAGGGCCATGAGCAGACCTATGACCATGGCGGGTGGATCCTGTCGCTCCGGCGCAATTGCGCGCAGCACGAGACCAACCGCGACGAAGTCCACTTCCAACGCCACGGGCCAGCGCAGAAGGGCCCACTGCCGGTCGTATCCCAGCCACAAGGTCGAAAGACCCAGCACTAACAGGAAAGCCTCGATCGAGAGCACAGCGCCGGTGTTTGCGATGAGAACCACTGCGGTGATCAAGGCGGCGACAGTGGTTATCCAGGCCATGATCTGATGGCTGAACCGCCACGCGATCGTGAGCGAAAGGGCAGACAACAAAGCCAGAGCAGTCGCACTGGATTCAGGCCCGAGAAAGTGGAAGTGAACCGTGGCTTCGAAGATGAGAGGGAAGGCGATGGCAGTCGCGACCACGACATGGAAAGTGGCATCGCCCTTGAGGCCCTTTCCCGCTGCACGTCCTGCGGCAAGAATCCACAACACCGCGTAGGCCAGCCCCAGCGCTACTCCTGCCGGTGCGGGCAGCATGCCGCTCTCGGTTAAAGCCCGAATCAGGTACGCGCCCCCCAGGATGATCAGGCTCCTTCCTGAAAGCGTAAGAAAAGAAGTGAAGTTGAAAGCGATTGCTCCCAATTCTTTATCTTCACCAGGAGTCTGGGTCGGCGAGGCGGGAGTCCCGGGGAGGGTCCCTGTACGGTCAGCCGGCAGTCCGCCGGCGTCCATGCGCTTTTCCAGCCTCTCCAGCTTCCGCTGCAAGTCGAGCAGTTGCTGCTCCAGCGCCGAAAGCCGATCCGCCATGGGGTTCTCCCTGCGAGTAGATAAAGAATCATCGACCGATGTCGGCCGTCGTCCCAAACGTCGCGCACCAGGGTCTGGCGTCGCGAGAGGGGAATCCCTTACGCGGATATCGACCGTTCCCTGACGCAGTGTTTCTGCCGCGAGAATATTCTTCGTGCCGAGGAGTTTTCTTCTTGAGAAGGGGAGCGGGTCAAGATGAACATGTACATTCGGGCATTGGCATTGTCAGCGTTAGTCTGCGCGGGTGTGTCTGGATGCCAGCCGGCCGGAAAGGAAGCGGTCAAGGATACGAATCAAAGCCAGGTCCAGGCACCGGCGGAGAGCGTGACCAAGACCGTGGAAACAGTTGCCGAACCGGCAACGGTTGCAGAGCCTCAAACAAAGCCAGCNTCGCAAGGGCAGACCAAGGAAGCGAGTCCGCCGAAGAACAAGGCTGGCCAAACCGCTCAGGTTACGGCGGCGGCGGCACGAACAGATTCAATCAAGCGGGCGCAGGAAAAGGCCGAGGCGACAAGAATTGCCAGGCTGGATTCCTTGAAGCAAGCGGAGGCGGCGAGGGCTGCCGCCAGGACCGAAGCGGTCCCGCCGCGTGTGGAAGCGGTTGCGCCGGCCGGGACTGGCCAGATAGCGGACGGCAAGACTCTTTACGAAGCAAACTGCCGGAGTTGCCACGGGGTACGTGGCGTTCCATCCACGGCGATGAAGGCAAGGTTCCCGAAGATCGCGGCTTTTGATGCGGCGTTCTTCGCCAAGCGCTCCGGCGATTCGGTGGTGACGGTGCTGACGAAGGGGACAAGCCAGGCGATGAAGTCCTACAAGGACAAGCTGTCACACGCACAGATGGTCGCGGTTGCCTCCTACATCAGGTCGTTCGGCCAGCAGTAACAGCAGTGGAGGCGGCGGCGACGACTCCTTCCCGAGAGGCTCTCTAATTTGCCGCCGCGGTTCGCGCGATCCACTCGTTCATCCGCTGCTCGAGCACATCCATCGGCAACGCACCGGCGCCGATCAGCTCGTCATGGAAAGCGCTCAATGAGAACTTGTCGCCAAGTTGCTGGCGCGCCTTCTCGCGCAGCCGCAGAATCGTGAGCTGACCGACTTTGTAAGCGAGCGCCTGCGCCGGCCACGCAATGTAGCGGTCGGTCTCCGACTGAATCGCCGCTTCGTTGTTGCTCGAATGGTCTCGGAAGAATTGCAACACCTGGTCGCGCGTCCAATGCTCCTTGCCGTGAATTCCCGTGTCGACCACCAGCCGAATCGCGCGCAGCATCTCGTCGTCTAGCCGGCCGTAGTCGTTGTAGGGATCCTGATAGAATCCGATCTCCTTCCCCAGCCTTTCGGAGTAAAGCGCCCACCCTTCGACGAACGCCGTGTAGTTCGCCTGCTGGCGAAACGGAGGCAGCTCTGGCAACTCCTGCGCGATCGAAATCTGCATGTGATGGCCAGGAATTCCCTCGTGATACGCAGTCGACTCGTTGTTGATCGTCAGCTGATTCGCAAAATCGTAAGTATTGACGAATACGTGGCCGGGCCGAGACCCATCGGGCGTGCCCTGATTGTATGATGTTGACGCTTCCTTTTCACGAAACGGCTCGATCGGCATCACCTCGAGCTTGGCTTTCGGCAGTCTCCCGAACAGCGTCGGCAGCTTGGCCGACATCTGATCCACGTAGTGCCGGTACTCGTCGAGAATCTGCTCCCTCGATTTCGGGTGCAGCGAGGGAATTTTTGGAATCGAATCCCGGAGCGCTCGAACCGTTGAAAAGCCAAGGCTCTTGGCGATCACGAGCTGGTCGGCTTCGATGCGCGCGACTTCACGCAGGCCGAGCGCGTGGATCTCGTCCGGCGTCATGTTCGTCGTCGTGGAGCGGCGAACAGCGAAGGCATAACGCGCCGCGCCGTCCGGGAGGGCCCACGCTCCGATTTCAGTGCGCCCATGCGGCGCATACTCGTCGCGTACGAATGCCGTGAACCTGACGTAAGCCGGCAGGACGCTATCGCGGAGCGCCGCGAGAACTCCGTCGCGAAGACGCGACTGATCGGCGGCGGCAAATTCCTTCGGGAACTTCGTCGTCGGAATGGCAAACGGTGAGTCTTCCGGTTTCTGAGTCGCCAAATCGTTCGCCTGCTTCGCCGCTTGCACCAGCAGAATCTTCGGCGGCATCAGACCTTCGCCCATGCCTTTCCTCATCTGCACTGTCACCTCGCGGAATACCCGCGGTAGCTGCTTGAGCCGCGCGATGTAGTCGTCGTAATCCTTGACGGTCTCGAACGAGAGCGAAGTCACGAGCTGCGGCGCGTCGATGTGGATACCGCTCATCTGGTTGACGGGCATCTCCCAATCCCTGAACTTCGCGGCATCGAGCGTTTCGCGAAGGTTTCTCACCATCAGATCGCGATTGAGCTTCTCCTGCTCGGGGAAGCCGGTTGCATCGACCGCCGCGAACTTCGAGAGGAAAACGCGATTCTGCGCGATGTCCCTGTCGATCGCCACCTGCGAGAAATCGCTGAGCTTGTCGTTGTAGCGCTTATCGCCGAGTATCGACGCGAATTCGGGCGAGGTGCGGAGGGTGTATTCCCACTGTTCGTTGAGAAGCGCGTGCAGCCCCTTGACTCGCGCCTCCACTGACGGCGTTCCGCCCGCGCCGTTCGGTTGACTACTGCCAGTCCCTTGCGCCAAAGCTGAGCCCGCGAAAAAGGCGAGAGAAGCGAGGATACGAAATGTGTACGCCATGCTGAGCTCCAAAGGAATCAAGCTGAAGTAATGCCGACCCGAAGTTTCGCTGACGGAATGCCGGCCCGAAATTTCATGATTAGGAACGCTGCTTTCTCGGATCCGGTTTCACCACGAACGGCTGCGCGTAGGCCTTCCCATTCACGGTCAGCTTCGCGGTGAAGTTGCCGACGTAGCGCCTGTCCAGCGGACCACCCTCATCCGCCGGAGGCGCACCGCGCGGGCGGGGCCGAAGCGGGTTCCACGTCACGCGGTGCATTCCGGCGCTCGCCGACGGCAGCTCTGGCGGCGTCTGCCACAGCGGAGATACCCGCGGAATGCCCGTGGGTTGCGCTCCCCCTCCCCCTCCCGCTCCGCGACCCGCCGGAGGACGCTGAGTGGCCGGGTCGCTCGAGTATGTTTGCACCACCGCCCCGCTCGCATCGACGATTTCGATCACCACCGGCGTGCTCGGCGCTCTCTTCAGGTAGTAGTCGATCGACGCGCCGTTCGGCGGATTCTCCGCCTGCGGCTCATCTTTCTGTAAGGGCGTCCCATTGTCAGTGCCTTCGATGAAGTTGATCGCGTCCGCCGGCTTGAAGAGATAGGCGTCGTCGCGCGTCACCGCGTCGCTCAATTGACGCAGAGGGCTGATGTCGTCGATCACCCAGAAGCCGCGTCCGTGCGTCGCGAGGATGAGATCGTTGCCGTAGAACTCGAAGTCGCGCATTGACGTCACCGGCACGTTGAGCTGGAGCGGCTGCCAGTTGTCGCCATCGTCGAACGAGACGTGAATGCCGCGCTCGGTGCCGGCGACCAGCAGACCACGCCGGTGCGGATCCTCCTTGACAACGTGCACATAAACTCCGCTCGGCAGACCCTTCGTGATTCTCTGCCACGTCCGGCCCATGTCGCGGGTGCGATAGATGTAGGGCTCGAAATCCTGGAGCTGATGCCGGTCGACGCTCGCGTATGCAGTGGCAGGATCGAAGTGCGACGCTTCCAGCATCGTCACCCTGCTCCAGGGCGTGATCGCGGCGGGAGTCACATTTTGCCACGTCTTTCCATCGTCCGGCGTGAGCTGGATGTAACCGTCGTCGGTTCCGGTCCAGATTAGCGGCGCGCGCAATGGCGAGGGGGCAATCGTAAAGATGACGCCGCGTTTCCCATTGCGATCGACCGCTGCCGCGGCGGCCGCATCCAGCGTCGGCGGGATGGAAACTTCCGGACGAGTGAGATCGGGACTGATAAGCGCCCATGTCTTTGCGCCGTCGGTCGTCTTGAACAGGAATTGATTCGCGTAATAGAGGGCGCGAGGATCGGCTTTCGAGAATACCAGCGGCTGCGTCCAATCGCCGCGCGCGGGCTCCGGTGATTTCGGACTCGTCGTCCCCTCGACGGGAATGTTTGCGTCGAGATTCCACCGCTGACCGTCTCCGCCGAAAACCACCCCAGGATTGAGCGGATCACCGGCAGTGTAGCCGCTCTCTCCCCCTGGAGCGATCGGCTCCCAGTCGTGCATCGAGATCTGGGCGAACTTGCCGCGCGAGCGAACCGCGATCGCGCCCGAGTCCTGCTGCGCGCCCGTCACCCAGTAAGGAAAGCGGTAATCGACCGAGAGATGATATATCTGCGCCGTCGGCTGATTGAGCCACGAACTCCAGGTAACCTCTCGCGGATCGTTGGATCGAGCGTTCCGAGTAATGATGGCACCCTGATCGCTGGCGACGATCATCGTGTTCGGATCTCCTGGGTAGATCCATGCCTGGTGATAGTCATCGCCGCCGGGAGATCCGCGAATCACTACCCACGTTTTCCCCCCGTCCCGCGTTCTGTTGACCGCGACGTTCGGCACATAGACGGTATCGGCGTCGGTCGGATCGACGGCGATCTTCTCGAAGTACCAGCCTCGTCCCCACAGGGCCGGGTCGTTGGAGAGCCGAGTCCAGGTGGCGCCCGCATCATCTGACTTGAAGAATCCGCCTTGGCCCGGAGGCGGGCTCGATGGCCGCGCGCCCGCCGGCGCCGGCTGCGGCGCGGGAGTCCCCAGCGGAGGCTCGACCTGTGGCGGAGCCTCGGGCAGGAGGCAATCTACGATTGCGTAGACACGATTCGGATTTGTCGGCGCGATAGCGATGCCGGTTCTTCCGATTCCCTCCTTCGGCAATCCGTTGGTGAGCTGGGTCCAGGTGCTGCCGCCATCGGTCGACTTGAAGATTCCGCCCCCCGGGCCGTTGGTCGGAGCGTAGGTGAACCAGGGCGGACGCCTCGTGTTCCAGAGACCCGCGTAGACGATCTGCGAGTTGGAAGGATCGATGACGACCTCGACCGCGCCGACGTTCTCGTCGCCGAGGACTTTTTGCCAGGTGTGGCCGCCATCTCTCGTGCGGAAGATTCCGCGCTCCTTGTTCGCCGCATAGAGTTTTCCGATCGCCGCGACGAACACGTTGTTTGGATTCTTTGGATCAACGGCGATTTTGCCGATGTGGTGCGTCTCGTCGAGTCCGAGGTGTGTCCACGTCCTGCCGGCATCGGTGGATTTGTAGACGCCGTTGCCGTAACCGACGGAATCACGCAACGTGGACTCTCCGCTGCCAACGTAGACCGTGTCGGGCGCCGATGGCGCAACGGCGATGGCCCCGATCGATGCGGTCGGTTGTCCGTCGAAGATCGGGGTCCACACCCGTCCACCGTCGATCGTTTTCCAGACGCCGCCATTCACGGCGCCGAAGTAGAAATCGTTAGGACGGCCTGGTACTCCCGTCGCGGCTGCCACGCGACCGCCGCGGAAGGGGCCGAGCATGCGCCAGCGGAGGCCGGAGTAGAGGTCGGATGAAATCGGAGCGGCGAGAATTCCGTGTTCGAGCGCTTCGCCCGAGGCGCTGGGCGAGGGCACACCCAGGAGACCGCGCAAGCTCGGCGGAAAGATTGACAGCGCAATTCCAGCCCGTCCCGCGCGGACTACGAAGTCTCGCCGTGAAAAGGCCGACTCGGGTGTTGGTGCGTCTTTCAAAGCCTCATCCTCTCGGCATTCGCTAGTCCGGTAAGATAGCCTCGACTCGCGACGATCACGGCGGTCGACAATGCGGGCCCCCCTTTGGGAAGCGGAAGTCGCTGGACTCCAGCCTACTGCCCGCCCTTCCCCACTCCTTCCCACTGCGCACGGTCGATCAGCACGATCGGCTGAAGCTTCTTGGCACCCAGCTCGGAGTTGAGCGCGGCGAGATCCTTTGCCGACCATGCGTCGAACGCTGCGACAATGTCCCCCAGCTCACGCCCGATCGCATCGGTTCGATCGACCTGCATCTGCGACGGCCTCCCATCGTAGAATACGACGGCTCCGTACAAGTCGGAGAGATTCTCGCGTAGTCGCTCTTCGCCGGTGATCATGCCGCCTTCTTTCGTCGCCACGATCTTCTTGCGCATCACGTCAGCCGCCGACGACGCGTCGCGGAGTCGCTGTGCCAGCGGATCACCCGCCGGCAGCTTGGACGCGCGATCCTCGAGGTCCGATCTCACGCCATTCATCCGCTCCACCGCGAACGACATGTCGCCGAGCATGCCGACGAGCTTGTTGGCGAGGGCGAACTGCGCCTGGCGGTCCGCCATTGTGTGCGTCTCGCGCGGGTCGGACACCAGCTGGAGCGGCATCGTGTAGACCTTGTCGTCCTTGGTCATCTTCACCGTGTACGTCCCGGGAAGAACCCGAGGACCATACGCCGCGCCGAACGCCGCGCTCGCCGCGGGCGGAACCTTCGGGGGCGGCAGACGCATCGACCACCTCACCCTGCTAAGGCCGCGCCGCTTCGTGCTCGGCACTGTCCCAACGACGTGACCCGATGCATCGAGCACCTCGATCTTCATGTCACCGAAGATGTGCCGCTTTTTCAGGTAGTAGGTAATTACCGCGGCGTCGGTGGAGTTGTCGCCGACATAGGCGGCATCGCCATTCATCCAGCCGCCCTGCGCGGGAATCTTCTGCGCGGTCGGTCTCGCGCGCATGAATACGACATCCTGGGCAAGGATCGCCGGCGTGAGCGCGCGCAGCGGTGTGATGTCATCGATGATCCAGATGCCGCGGCCATGGGTCGCAATCACGAGATCATTGTCGCGTGGATGGATCGCCAGATCGCGCACGGCGACCGCGGGGAAATCCCCGCCCTTGTACCGCGACCACTGCGCGCCACCATCGAGTGAAATCCAGAGTCCGAACTCGGTACCGAGGAAGAGGAGGTTTGGATTGACGAGATCCTGCCGGATCACGTGCGCGTAGCCACGGACCGGGCTGCCGGCCGCGACGAGAGACGTCCAGGTCTTGCCGTAGTCCGCCGACTTGTATGCGTAGGGGCGCATGTCGCCGAAGGTGTGCAGGTCGAACGTCGCGTACACCGTGCCCGGGTCGAAGTGACCCGCATCCACGTACGACACCCACGCTGACTTCGGCAGTCCCGCAATGTTGCCGACGACGTTACTCCACGCTTTGCCACCGTCGCGCGTGACCTGGAGGTTTCCGTCGTCGGTCCCCGCCCAGATCACGTTGGGATCCCTGGGCGATTCCGCGATCGCGTAGATCGTCGTATGCGTCTCGGCCGCCGAGTTATCGACGGTGACGCCGCCGGATTGCTCCTGGAGCTGCTTGGACGGATCGTTGGTCGAAAGATCGGGCGAGATGCGGTCCCATGTCTGACCGAAATCGCGGCTGCGGAAGAGATATTGAGAGCCGATGTATACCGTTCCGTTGCGGGTCGGACTCACGTGGATGGGGGCGTTCCAGTTGAAGCGAAGCTTTTTCTCCTGGTAGCGCGGGAGCGGCTTGATAGGACGCGTCTCGTGCGTCTTCCTGTTCACGCGTCCGATCTCGCCTCCCTGAGACTCTGCGTAGACATAGTTCTGATCGGTGGGATCCACGAACATCCAGAATCCATCGCCTCCGTACATGTTCTCCCAGCGGCTGTTGGTGATGCCGCCCGGGTATTCGGAGTCGCCGATCCAGGAGCTGTTGTCCTGGAGGCCGCCATAGACGTGATAGGGACGGTCGTTGTCGAGGCTCACGTGATAGAACTGCGAGATCGGAAGGTTCTCGCCCTTCCACCATTTGTTGCCACCGTCGTAGGAGTACCAGACGCCACCGTCGTCGCCGGTGATCACACGATCGGTGCTCGTCGGATCGATCCAGAGATCGTGGAAATCTCCGTGCGCGCCGTTGCTGATCCCGCTGAAGCTGTGGCCGCCGTCCGAGCTGACGACGAGCGGACCATCGGGCTTGAAGATGCGGTTTTCATCCTTCGGATCGACGATGAGATTGGCGAAATAGAACGGACGCCAGATCATCGCCTGGCTGCGGTCGCGCATCTCCCACGTGCGCCCTCCGTCGCTCGAGCGGTAAAGCGCATTCTTTGGCGGAACCGCTTCGATGAGAGCGTAGACCACGTTCGGATTCGACGGCGCGACGGTCACGGCAACTCGCCCCCACGGCTTGGCCGGGAGACCTTTCGCGCTCGACTCGTTGAGATCGCTCCACGTCGCTCCTCCATCCGTGCTCTTGAACAACCCACTCGCGCTCGCCGCCGTCTCCCCATCGCCGCCGGAGCGGAATGTCCATCCCTTGCGGCGGAAGTCCCACATTCCGGCATACACGATCTTCGGATTCTTCGGATCCATCGACATCATCGAGCAACCAGTCGACGGATTGGCTCCTTTCAGAATTTTCGTCCAGGTCTGTCCGCCGTTCGTTGTCTTGTAGACGCCGCGGTCCTCGCTGTCGCTCCACAGCTTTCCCGTCGCGCAGACGTAGACGGTGTTTGGATCCGCGGGGTCGATCAGAATCTTCGAGATCCGCTCCGATTCCCTGAGACCCACGTTCGTCCAGTTGTCGCCGCCGTCGGTCGATTTATAGATGCCGTCCCCGATCGAGACGCTGTTGCGGGTCCACGATTCGCCCGTGCCGACCCAGATTACTTTCGGATTCGTCGGGTCGATGGCGATCGCCCCGATCGACTGCACGGGCTCCTTGTCGAAAACCGGTTTGTAGGTCGTGCCGCCGTTCTCGGATTTCCAGACGCCGCCGCTCGCGGCACCGATGTAAACCGTCAGACGNTTTCCTTCGTGGACAGCGGTGAGCGCGGAGATTCGTCCGCTCATTGCCGCGGAGCCGATGTTGCGGGCGCCCAGACCCGAGATCGTCTCGGAATCAACCTTGGCCCCGGCGGATTGCGGGAGCTGGGCCAGAGCGCCGGTGGCGGCCGCCGCGAGCAACGTCATTCCGCTGAGAGCGGATTTGCGGATTCCAGTCATCAGAGCGACCCTCCGCCGGCGGGTGGTTTCGGCCTCGTGTAGCGCGCGCTGTCTATCGGAACGTTGAACTCGATCTTGTTGAATGTGATTTTCTGCGACCCAGAGCTTCCCTTCTGGCGCGTCTCCATGGAGAAGGGGAGGTACCAGCCGCCTACCTGCTTGTAATCTCCGAGCGTCGTCTCGGTTTCTTGCGGGGTGCCGCGAATGATTCGCTTGGTGTCGTATTTGATGGGTACGTAAGAATCCGTGTCCATGTAGTAATAGCGCGTGTCGCCGCTCTTGAGCGTGACTTTCAGCTTGTAAACGTCGGTGCCCTCGACCTGGTCCATGCCTACCAACTCGACCTTGTTGCCCTTCTGCTTGTAGTTGACGAGGGGCTCGTCGAAGTCGGAATCCTCGACGATCGAGCGCATCTCCTCTTCGCTCAGCGACTCCGGATCCTTCTTTCCACCGAACGGGTCGATCTTCCAGCCGCTCGCGCCGTCGTAGGAGTTGATGCCGGTCATCCCCTGGATCGAGAACTCTTCCCGGACCTTGTTGGGGCGAGTGTTTTCCTCGATGACGATTGCCTCGAATCCGTCGTCGCCCGTGAATTTCCCGACTCGTCGCAATGTCTTGATCGCCTGGATCTTGTCGGCGCCACCGACGGTTTTGATGTATCGGGCGATGATGTCATCGGCGGTGGGAGTGGACTGGGCGCCGAGCGGAGCGCTGATGGCTGCGACGCTGGCGAGAGTGAGAAGAGCGTTACGCATGTTTCCCTCGAAGAGAGGCCGTTCATCAGAACGTTGCTGCTGCTGCGAAAGATTCTGCCCGTCGGGGGAATTGTTTGTCAATGACGAGCTGCCCGCTGCATCCTCCGTTCCCCGCACAATGACGCCCGATTCAAAATCTACAACAGCTCAGCGGTGGCAGTACCGAGCCTCCCGTCCTACTGGCGCGAGCCAGTTCCCGGCCCAATGTTGGGAAGCGAGACAGCGTGACATTCGGCCCCCCCGCTCGAAGCCAATCACCCGGGAGGCACAGTGAGGAATCCAGACGTCGACTGGTGAGCGACGCGACAGTCTCCCCAGATCTGATNGTGCTGGGCAACGAGCCAAGGTTGGGATTGAGATTGCACGCCCGGTTCTAGATTTTGTCAGCCTAGAGCCGCGGTGGTATCGTTGACAACATTCTCTGAAGAGGATCGATCAATGGCCGGTCAGGGATCCACAGGAAACGTCATCGCCGCGGTATGCAGCTTCTTCGTTCCGGGATTGGGGCAGCTGGTTCAGGGCCGGCTGGGAATGGCAATTGTTCAGTTCGTGCTCGCCGTCATTCTCTGGTTCTTTCTGCTTGGCTGGGTGATTCACCTCTGGTCGATAGTCGACGCCGCGCTCTGGAAGCCGCCGGTGCCAACGTGATGATCAGAACGCTCGGACTGACCCACCTCGCGCTGACGGTGAGCGATCTCGAGAGATCGTTCCAGTTCTACCACGACGTGTTCGGGATGCTGGCAGTCTATCGCGAGCCGCATTTTATCCAGGCGCAGACTCCGGGCGCCCGCGACGTGCTCGTGCTCGAGGTGGGCACCGAGCACGTCGGAGAGTCGGGGGGAATCAAGCACTTCGGCTTCCGGCTGGCCGACGCGCGCGACATCGACAAGGCCGCGACTGTCATCGAGCGCGCGGGCGGGAAGATCAAGCACTGCGGCGAGTTCTGCCCCGGGGAGCCGTACGTGTTATTCACCGATCCCGACGGGTACGAGGTCGAGGTTTGGTACGAGATTCCTACCGAGACCGGGCGATGAACTACAAACTGCAACTGAACACGACTGTGAGCTGCCAGCTCACCTCTCGTTCAGTTTGCAGTTGTAGTTCCCGCGGAGCTTGTGCCCCGCGAAAAGTTGGAGGATACTTGCGAGAGGATGGACTCTCTCAAAATCAGGCCAGCAGCGTCCGGAGACGCGGCCACACTCGGCCGCCTGCTCGAACAACTGGGGTATCCCACAAATGCCGCTCACATACCGGAACGCATCGAGAAGCTTCACGCGCGGCCGGGCACGACGGTGCTCGTCGCTGAGGATGAGCACGGGGAGCTGCTTGGGGTGGTGACCGTTCATCTCTTTCAGACGATGCACGCCGACGAGCCCGCCGCGTGGCTGACGGCGCTCGTCGTCGAGGAGAAGGCGCGCGGACAGGGTGTTGGCTCCGCGCTCGTTGCGCGCGCCGAGGACTGGGCAGTCAAGCACGGCGCTCTCCGCATCTCGCTCACGTCCGCGCTCCACCGCGAGAGTGCGCACGAGTTCTACAAAGCGCGCGACTACGAAAACACCGGCGTTCGACTGACCAAGGTTTTTGTGAATCGTTCGGGCGCGGCTCCAGGGGGCGAGGGCCGATCATCCCGAAAGGGCGGAGCGAAGGACGCGCGAAATCGGTCGCGAGGCTGAGACTATGCCAACGCACTCGCGCCCCAGGGAATTCCACGTGATGGAGTTCGCGCACCACGATGAAGCGGCGGCGTTCGTCGCGGCGCTGTCCCGTTTTCTCCACTCGCCCAAGAGCGGCGGCTCCGGAGCACGGCAGCCTCCGCTAGAGGTGTGGGCGCGCTCGCCCGTCGCCAGCGAAGGAGTCCTGCTTTTCCTGAGTGACACCGCGCTCGTGGCGGCGAAAAGTGCGTTCTCGCCGGTAACAATCGCGCGCACCATCAAGCGCGAAGCATTGCCGGACGAAAGCTTCCTCATCATCGAAGGCGGCGTCACTCCGCCGTGGGGAAAGGCCGAAGCCTCCGCGCGACTTTCTCCAAAGTAGATCGATAAGATCGATGCGCTGGTACACCCTCACCTTTCACTGGACCTGACGATGACGCGCATTTGGCCGGCAGTTACTTGTTGCGCGGCGCTGGCCGCCGTTGCGGTGAATGCGCAGACACCTCGCGAATCGCGGCTCACGTCTGCGCGGGCCTCGCAGGTCGCCGACTCGATCCTTCGACTGATGACGCTCGAGGAAAAGATCGGGCAGCTCAATCAGTTGCCGGGCACGGAACCCCCGAGCGGCCCACGCGCTCCCCAGGGCGCAGAAGCGCTCGTGCGCACCGGCCGTGTTGGATCGTTCCTCGGAATCTTCGGCGCCGAGTACACGCGCGAGCTCCAGCGGGTCGCGACCCGGGAGTCGCGGCTCAAGATCCCGCTCCTCTTCGCCAACGACATAATTCACGGATTCCGCACGATCTACCCTGTCCCGATCGGGGAGGCCGCCAGCTTTGATTCAGCGCGCGTCGAAGCGTCCGCTCGACAGGCTGCGGTCGAGGCGACGGCCCACGGCCTTCATTGGACTTTCGCTCCAATGGTGGACATCGCGCGCGACCCGCGGTGGGGGCGGACAGTCGAAGGAGCCGGTGAAGATCCCTGGCTCGGAAGCGTGATGGCCGCGGCGCGCGTCCGTGGATTCCAGGGCGGCGATCATGGGCTGGGCCTTGGAGCATCCGACGCGATGCTAGCCACCGCCAAGCACTTCGCCGCGTACGGCGGCGCCGAGGGCGGCAGAGACTACAATTCGGTGGAGCTCACTGAGCGGACACTGTGGGAGATATACCTGCCGCCCTATGAAGCGGCGGTGAAAGCAGGCGCGGCGACCGTGATGTCTTCCTTCAACGACATCGGCGGAACGCCGGCCCACGCCAGTGAGTGGCTTCTGGACGACGTGCTGCGCGGTCGCTGGGGATTCAAGGGCCTGGTCGTCAGCGACTGGGGCGGCATCGAGGAGCTGATCTCCCACCGTGTGGCGGCCACCAAGGGTGACGCCGGCATTCTCGCCCTTCGCGCCGGCGTCGACATCGACATGTCCGACGCCGTCTACGCCGATAGCATGGCCGCCGCGGTTCGCACTGGACGTATCCCGATCGCGCTCGTCGACTCCTCAGTGCGGAGAATGCTGCGCCTCAAGTACGCGCTGGGCCTGTTCGATGATCCGTATCGCTTCAGCGATGTCGCTCGCGAGCGTCGCTATACTCTCGCGCCGGAGCATCTCGCCGCGGCACGCATCGCGGCGCGCGAAGGAATCGTCCTCCTCAAGAACGCCAACAAGACTCTTCCGCTGCGCAAAAACCTCCGTACAATCGCCGTGATCGGCCCGCTGGCGGATAACGCTGCCGCGGCACTCGGCGGCTGGGCGGGCGACGGGAGGCCCGAAGAAGCAATCAGTGTCCTGGCAGGAATTCGCGCCGCGCTTGGCCCATCGACGCGCATCATCCAGGTGCGCGGCGCGCCAGTAGACACAGCGGATAGCAGCGGATTCGCCTCTGCGCGAAATGCCGCGGCCGAGGCGGAGGCCGTGGTGCTCGTACTCGGCGAGCGCGAGGACATGAGCGGCGAGGCATCGAATCGATCCTCGATCGAGCTCCCCGGATCGCAGCGGGATCTCGCCCTCGCCGTCATTCGTGCGGCGCGGCAATCGCCCGGCGGAGAGAATAAGCCGGTGGTCGCCGTTCTGATGAACGGGCGCGCGCTCGCGGTTCCCGAGCTCGCGCGGGAAGCGCCGGCATTGGTCGAGAGCTGGTTCCTCGGCAGCCAGCACGGCGCCGCACTCGCCGACGTGCTGTTCGGAGACTACAACCCTGGCGGAAAACTCCCGGTCACATTCCCGCGCTCAACCGGACAGATCCCGATTTACTACAATCACCGAAGCACGGGGCGTCCGGCCGACTCGGCGAACCACTACACGTCGAAGTATCTCGACATTCCGTGGACGCCCTTGTTCCCGTTCGGATATGGACTGAGCTACACGACCTTCGCCTACGCGAATCTCAGAGTGTCCGCGGCGGCCATCCGCGCCCGCGATTCACTGGCTGTATCTGTCGACGTGAAGAACAGCGGCGATCGCGCCGGGGACGAAGTCGTCCAGCTCTACATCCGCGACGACGTTGCAAGTGTGGCGGAGCCGGTGAAGGCGCTCAAGGCGTTTCGGCGAATAACAATGCAGCCGGGTGAAACGCGCACGGTCACGTTCAGGATCGGTCCCGACGCGCTCGCGCTGTACGACCGTCGCATGCGGCGCGTCGTCGAGCCGGGAAGCTTCACGGTATTCGTCGGCACGAGCTCAGACGCTCTGCTCAGCACGCGCTTCGAGGTAACAGGGGATACTCTCGTCCTTGCTCCGCCGACTCCGCGTTTTCGCTAGTGCCCATCCCCCTGAACCGACGACCCGCCGGCCGGCGAGGAATTCGATATTCCTGATCGCGCTCATCGTCGTGGCCGCAGTTCTTGACGCTGGCTCGCGAATGGATTTACGCCAGCTGCTCCACTCCGCGCACGGTGACGCGATGCGACACGAGCGGCAGCGGAGGCCCCGCGGAATCACCGATCACAAGCGCGCTCTCGAGGACCGACCTTCCCAGCGCCAGGTCCTCTTTGCTGCGCGCGTGGATCGTCGCCAGCGTCTGACCCTTGGCGACACGATTTCCCGGCTTCGCTGTGATCACGAATCCGACTGAGGGATCGACCTTGTCCTCCATGTTCCGGCGGCCACCACCGAGGGCGATGACTCCGTAGCCGATCGCGCGCGGATCCACGGACTGTACGACCCCGTCGCGCTTCGCGACGAAGGTCTCCCGGTGCGCGGCGAGCGGCAGGCGCGTCGGGTCGCGCACCACTCTATTGTCGCCACCCTGGGCCGACACGATTTCCTCGAGCTTGAGGAGCGCCTTCCCGGAATTGATCGCGTCGCGCAGCAACATTTGCGCTCCCTCCAGCGTTGTGGCGACCGTGGCGAGGAGGAGCATCGCCGCCCCAAGCGCCATCGTCACCTCGATCAGGTCGGGGGGCCCGGCGCCCTTGAGAACCTCTATCGCCTCCGCGACCTCGAGCGCGTTGCCACATGCGTGGCCGAGAGGACGATCCATCGCCGTGAGGAACGCGACCACGGGACATCCATGCGCGGCGCCGAGATCGATCATCGCCTTCGCCAGCTCCAGCTCGTCCTCGAGCTTCGGGAGGAACGATCCCGATCCGCGCTTGATGTCGAGCACAAGTCCCGTCAGGTCCTCCGAGATTTTCTTGCTCATGATGCTGGCGGCGATGAGCGGAATCACCTCCACCGTCGCCGTCGCGTCGCGAAGCGCGTACATCTTCCGGTCCGCGGGAACGATCTCGTCCGTCTGGCTCAGCATGGCGCAACCGATTCTCGTGATCTGCGTCTTCGCTTCGGCCAGCGTCAGCGCCGTCCTGAAGCCCGGAATCGCCTCCAGCTTGTCGAGCGTGCCTCCGGTGTGGCCGAGTCCGCGTCCCGACATCATCGGCACCGCGACGCCGAGCGATGCGATGAGCGGCGCGAGAATGAGCGATGTCTTGTCTCCTACGCCGCCCGTCGAGTGCTTGTCGATTCGCGCCATCGGCAGACGGGAGAGGTCGAGCCTTTTTCCGCTCTCGAGCATCGCCTCCATCATCGCGTTCATCTCACCCGGGTCGAGCCCGCGGAAGTACACCGCCATCAGCAGCGCGGCCACCTGATAATCGGGTACCCGGCCCTCGGCGTACGCGAGCACAAGCTCCCGAATCTCCGGGGGCTCCAGCCGCCCGCCGTCCCGTTTGCGTTCGATCAGACGTGGTACGATCATTTAGGCTCAGCCGGGGTACTTGTTACCATCAACATCACCTCGTAATCGGAGTTCACATGCGCGCCCTTCAATACTTGTCTGCAGGAATGCTGCTCGCCGCCTCAATGGCGGGCGCCCAGACGGCAGCCGACCACATTGCGCTTGGCGACAAAGAATACGTCGCCATGAACGCTCCCGCTGCTCTGCAGCACTACGAGGAAGCAATCAAGCTGGATGCCAAGAACTATGAGGCCCTCTGGAAGGCATCGAGATCCGATGTCGACCTGGGATCTTACGAGCAAAACGAGGAGAAGCGCGGCCTCGATTTCAGGAATGCCGAGCTATACGCGCGTCGCGCCGTCGAAGCCAACCCGGGCGACGCCGAGGGGCATTTCAATCTTGCCCGGGCACTGGGGAAAAACGCGCTGACCCAGGGACCGAAGGCGCGGATCAAGTACGCCAAGGACGTCCGCACCCACGCCCTCGAGTGCCTCAAGATCAATCCCAAGCAGCCCGGCTGCCTTCACGTGATGGGGATGTGGAACGCCGAGGTCATGCGACTGAGCGGCTTCACGCGCATGATGGCGAAGACCTTCCTCGGCGGGCAAGTGTTCGAATCGGCCAGCTGGCCGGAAGCGAAGCGCTATATGGAAGAATCGGTCGCCAATGAGCCGGACCGGATCGTTCACCACGTCGATCTCGCCGGGGTCTACCGGGACATGGGCGACAAGGCCAAAGCGCGCGCCGAGTACGAAGCGGTGATGAAGCTGCCCAACCGGGATTACAACGACCACCATTACAAGGCGGAGGCAGACGCGGCGCTCAGAGCCGGCTAGGTCTTCAGCGCGGCGTTCAGTTCTTCCTCTTCCGCTTCCCCTTCGCTCTCGGTGGCGGCGAGCTCCAGCTCCTCAGCGAGCTCGTCCCACAGATCGTCGTCATCTCGTAGTCCCCGCACGCGCCGCCCTATGCGATGGCGCGTCTCGTCTCCGCTCGCGGGGGCCCAAAGGAGCGCGACCGTCGCTCCCAGGATTGCTCCAAGAGCGATCCCGGCCGTAAGCAGCCCAATGTTGTTCCAGTCGGGAACAGTCCCCTTGGGCAGACCATCCCGTTTGGGCTGAGGAATCGATCCGGGAGGTGGCGCCTTGGGGCTGGACGAGGCCGGTCTGGGCGGGCTGGGAGAATTGAACATAAGAGCCTGGCTCAGGGAATGGTAAGAAATTTGCCCTAAACGTCAACTAGCAATAGCCGTGCGAGGATGCTGAATGAGCAGTTCAGGTAAAATGGTGTTGTTGGTGGAGGACAACGAGGATAATCGTATAGTGTACTCCACCATCCTGAAGCACTTCGGTTACGAGGTAACCGAGGCACTGAATGGTGAGGAAGGAATAGCAAAGGCCCGGTCAGAAAAGCCTGACTTGATCCTGATGGACATCTCTATCCCGATCATCGACGGCTGGGAGGCTACCCAGGTGCTGAAGCACGATCCGTCTACGAAGATGATCCCGATCATCGCGCTCACCGCGCACGCGCTCGCGTCCGATCGCGAGAAGGCGATGGAGGTCGGCTGCGATGGATACCTCGCCAAGCCCTGTGAGCCGCGAGCCGTAGTCGCGGAGGTGCAGCGATTCCTCGGCAAGAACAATGGAGCCTAAGACAAAGGGCCGGATTCTTGTCGTTGACGACCACGAGGACAACATCGAGCTCCTCCGCGCTCGCTTCGAGGCGCGCGGCTACGAGGTACAGGGAGCGAGCGACGGACAGGCGGCGTTGGACGCAGTTCCAATCTTCTGCCCGGACCTGATACTTCTCGACGTCATGATGCCGAAGATGAACGGCATGGAGGTAGTGCGCAGGCTCAAGATCAAACGGGAAAACAAGGAAATTCCCTTCATTCCCGTCATCATGCAGACCGCCCTTGATTCGACCGAGGACAAGGTCGAGGGGCTGGACGCGGGAGCCGAGGACTATGTCACGAAGCCTATCAACTTCGCCGAGCTCGAGGCCCGGGTTAACTCCCACCTGCGGATCAAGAAGCTCCAATCCGATCTGGCGGCACGCGAACTGGAATTGTCGGAGCTTAACGACAAGTTGACGCGGATATCCCTTACCGACGGACTTACCGAGATCGACAACAGGCGCTGCCTGGAAGACCGCCTGCACGAGATGTGGCAACACTCGATGCGACTGCACGAGCCCATCGCGCTCATCATGTGCGACATCGACAAGTTCAAGAGCGTAAACGACAACTACGGCCACCAGGCCGGAGACTCCGTGCTCAAGGAATTCGCCCAGCTCCTGAAGGCCGACGCGCGGGAGATCGACCGCGTCGGCCGCTACGGCGGCGAGGAGTTCCTTCTCATTTTGCCGGGTACTGTGCTCGATGCCGCGGTCACCTTCGCCGAGCGGCTGCGGGAGAAGGTGGAGGGCCATACATTTTCATACGCCGGTAGGACGATCTGCCGGACGATGAGCTGCGGCGTGGCGGCTGCGCCCCACCCCCGCGTGAAGGACCAGGAAGCACTATTGAGAGCGGCGGATGATGCTCTCTACGTGGCGAAGGAAACCGGGCGCAACCGCGTGGTGCGCTTCGACAGCGCCGAATACAACGAACATACGGAAAGCAAAGGAAACGACTCGTCGGATGGCGAAAAGCCGGTCAAGCAAGCAACGGGAATTGGAGGAAGCAGTGCCTCCTCAGACGCGTCCCCAGAACCCAAAGGCTCGGCAGAAGGCCGACGAGCCCAAGCTTAGACGCGCGAGCGAGCTGCGGGCTCTCCTCACCCGCGCATCCCACGAGTACTACGTTCTCGACCGTCCGACGATGTCGGACGCCCAGTACGACAAGCTCTTCCGCGAGCTGCAGGAGCTGGAAAAGAATTTTCCGGAATGCCTCGCTCCGGATTCGCCGACCTTGCGCATCGGCGCCGAACCCCAGAGCCAGCTCTCCAAGCACGAGCATCTTCGGCCGATGCTCTCGCTCGCCAACGCGTTCGACGACGAAGAGCTGCGCGCCTGGGAAGAGCGACTGGTGCGGATGGCGGGCGACGACGTCGCGAAGTCGGGGTACACTTCGGAGCTCAAGATTGACGGCACCGCTGTCGCGCTCACCTATGAGAATCAGCTTTTTGTGAAGGGCGCAACGCGCGGCAATGGCGCAATTGGCGAGGAGGTGACGGTGAATCTCCGGACGGTGCGCGACGTTCCGCTGCGCCTGCACGAGAGCGCGCCCAAGGGACGCATCGAGATTCGCGGCGAGATCTACTTCCCCTTCGATCGCTTCGAACAGATGAACGAAGCCCGGGCGCGCGCGGGCGATCCCGTCTTCGCCAATCCACGCAATGCTGCCGCGGGAAGCCTCAGGCAGCTCGATCCCGCGATCACAGCTTCCCGGCCGCTCAGATTCTTTGGGTATTCGGTCGCCGCGCCGGATGGAGAAGAGCTGCCATTCGAGACGCAGACGGAGCTGCTCGACGCGCTGGTGGAATGGGGCGTTCCGGTGGCACCGCACCGGAAGCGCGCGAAGACGCTGGCCGAAGTCGAGAAGTGGGCGTACGAGCTCGAGCACAAGATCCGCAGCGAGCTGAACTTCGCGATCGACGGCGGCGTGGTAAAAGTGGATTCTCTCCACATTCAGGAGGAGCTGGGCGTCATCGGTGGACGGGAGCCGCGCTGGGCAATCGCACGCAAGTTCGCGCCGGACATCGCGGAGACCAAGTTGCTGAAGATCAAGGTCAATGTCGGTCGAACCGGTGCACTGAATCCATACGCGGAGCTCGAGCCGGTCGAGATCGGCGGCGTGATCGTGAAGCTGGCGACGCTCCACAACGAGGACCTGATCATCTCCAAGGATCTTCGTGAGGGCGACTGGGTGCAGGTGAAGAGAGCCGGCGAAGTGATTCCGCAGATCATCGCGCCGATCCCAGAGAGGCGCACCGGCAGCGAGAAGCCGTGGAGCATGCCGAAGAACTGCCCCGTGTGTGGAACACCGGCGACGCGCGAAGAGGATGAGGCCGCGATCTACTGCCCGAACATCGCGTGTCCCGGGCGGCAGCTGGAAGGTCTGGTGCATTTCACCTCGCGTGGCGCGATGGACATTCGCGGACTCTCCTACGCTCGCATTCAACAGCTCGTCGAGGCCGGGCTGGTTCGTGATCCCGGAGATCTCTACGCGCTCAAGCGCGAGCAGCTCCTCGAGCTCGAGGGCTACGCCGACAAGGGCACCGGCTCGCTGATCGCCGCGATCGAGGCATCGAAATCACAACCTCTCCAGCGACTGCTTCACGCCCTCGGAATCCGGCACGTTGGATCGATCGCGGCGCAGCTCCTCGCGCAGCATTTTGGAACGCTCGACGCTATCATGTCGGCGTCAGCGGACGACATTCTCAACGTGCGGGGCATCGGAGCGACGATAGCCAATGGCGTGGTGGCGTACTTCTCCGATCCCGCCGGCCGCGCGCTCGTCGAAAAGCTGAGATCGCGCGGCGTCAATTTCACCGAGCCGCGTGCGGTGGTGGCCGGAGGACCGCTCGCCGGGAAGACTCTTGTCATCACCGGCACTCTGCCGACGCTGAGCCGAGCTAAGGCGACCGCGACGATCGAAGCCGCGGGCGGGCGGGTCACCGGATCCGTCTCCAAATCGACAGATTTCCTCCTCGCCGGCGAGGAAGCCGGAAGCAAACTCGACAAAGCGAAGTCACTCGGCGTCACGATAATTGACGAGGCCGACCTCTTGCGTCGAGTCAATTCTCCCGCAACATCTACCGCGTGAGATCGTCCTAACTTCGCATGCCAACTTCAGAAGCCCCCGAGTTGATCGGCCTGGCGCAGCACACGCTGCGCGATCTTCGCCTGCGCGTCGCCGGCGCCAGCGGTGGCGGCCCCGATGCGCTTCGTGAGGCGGGGTACGCGGGCGCGGGCTCGCTCTTCGACGCGTTCGAGACCTGGCTCAACGACCGAGGCTCGAGGAAGGCGGAAGAACTTCCGATCGACGAGTTCTCCGCGCGCGCCGCCGAGTTCTTCCAGGCGGCGGGATGGGGGCGCGTGACGTTCCGCTCGCTGCACGACGCGCTCGCCGTGATCGACATCGAGGGATGCTGGGAAGCGCAGCTCCACGGCGAGGGCGAGAGTGGTTGCCATCTCACAACCGGGACTCTCGCCGGATTCCTCGGCTGTCTCGCCGATTATCCGGTCGGCGTGATGGAGATCGAGTGCACCGTCGGCGGAAAAGCGCGGTGCCGATTCCTGGCGGGCAACGCCGACATGCTGGAGCACGCGTACGAAAGATTATCGCGCGGCGAGGAGTGGGAGACCATAGGAGCGGGCGAGTTCTAGCGCCAGCCCGATGGATATTGGCGAAAGCCGGCGCGGAGCGACTCCCTCATCGCGGTGAGGGGTTAAGAGACAAGGACCCCGGGAACCTCCGCCTGACGTTCGATTAAACCCCTTCCGTCTCTGAACGGCTACTCAAAGCTTCCAACTTGGTCCGAGTGCGAGCAAATACAAACCGACGAGCACTGCTAGCGCGACGAGGGTCCCGGATAGAACTAGAAAGAACACTGAGATAGACACTAATCGGGAAGTCGGTTTAGTTCTGAAAAAAAGACCGCAGCCAGAAAAGAGCCATAAGACAAAAGCCGCTCCGGGCACGATCCACGACCGTATGCCGATTAGAGCTGCGCCGAAAGCCAGCGCCCCGCTTCCCAGGCCTACGGCCGCTAAGCTCCGCGGCGAGAACCGGCGGGCCTCCTCCGCTAAGACCGAGAAAACATTTTCGTCGGCGTGGCGCCAAGGCTTAAACCTTACCTGAGAATACTCCACACAATTCTCCTTGAGGGGGAGGTTCGAATCTTCCCGTTTGTAGGACAAGGCGCAACGCTATTCCTTGTCGCTACTCCGTGATGCCTAGCGCGTCGGCGTAGAGCGGATTGGGCTTCAGCTCCCCGTCGATAAGAATTTCGCGGTCCCACGGCAGAATGATCGTGCTCTCGGTCGCGATCGCGTGAAAATCCGGAGCGTAGCCGCCGGTGCGAATTGAGACCGCGGTCCGAACTTCCGCTGCGCCCGCCTCCTGAACAGCGGACACCGCCAGACGCAGCGTATCTCCCGAATCGCACGTCTCGTCCACGATCAGAACCCGCTTGCCCCGCACTTCCCTCGGCACGCTGCCGAACACCTCAGGCACTTCGCGCGCCCGCGACGTTCTGTATTTCCGGCTCACCACCAGCGAATGGAACTCGCGTCCAAGGATTGCCGCTATCACGGCGCCCGGAATCACCCCGGCCGTCGCGATCCCGATGACCATCTCGGGGTCGTAGGCGCGTGCCACCTTGAGAGCCAGCCCGCGCGACAGCTCGCCGAAGAACGGCCATTCGATTTCGAGGACGCCTTTGGCGGCGTCGACCGTGTGTTTGCGGGGTGACATTTTGCTCTCAAACTGTTCGGGGAAAAGCAGTTAGGTTAAGCTAGCCCTCTCACATCATAGTCGGTAGATTCGAGCAAATGTCATTCTGGGACCGCCTCACTGGCGGCAAGCCGAAGCCGGCGACAGAAAACCTCGACTACCTCAACGAGGCGCTCGCGCTGGAACGCCAGGGCGATTACGACGCCGCATTGACGTCCTACCGGCTCGCGCTCCGCCAGAGACCCAACAATCACAAGGTGCTCCAGAACATGGCCATCGCCTACTCGAAGCTTGGTCAGCTCGACGAGGCGATTCGCTGCTACCGCCGCGCTCTCGCAATCGAGCCCAAGCTGTCGGGAGCGCACTACGGTCTGGCATTTCTTCTCCTCAGGCGCGGCGAGTTGAGCGACGCGGCGTTTCATCTCGAGGCGTTTCTGATGGATCCGCCGCGTAGCGCGGAAGCCGAACGTTGGGTGAAGCACGCTCAGAAAACTCTTGACGAGATGAAGAGCGCCGAGCCTCTTCCCTCCAACCCGAAATTGACGACCAGCGAATATCCGGGGATTGCAGAGTAGATGGGAGCGGTCCTCGCTGTCGTAAGCCAGAAGGGAGGAGTCGGCAAAACCACCACCGCTGTAAATCTCGCCGCCGCGTTCGCGCGCCGGGGAATGAAGACGCTGCTCATTGACGTCGATCCGCAGGGATCGGTGCGCTACGGCTCTGGCCTCGCGCGCGGTCACGAGACGGCGGGATTCGCCGATTACCTGAACGGCGAGCGCAGCCTCCGCGACATCATTCTGCCGACTGCTCTTCCGTGGCTGCGGGTCATTCTTGCCGGCTCCGTCGCCGATGAATCGGACCACGCGGTCTACTCAGAGCTGGTCCGGGAGACGAATGTCCTCCAGGACCTGCTTCAGATGGCCGAGCAGCGGTGCCAGGTCGTAGTCGTGGATACGCCGCCCGGGCTGGGATCGATCACTCGAAAGGTCCTTGGTGCCGCGGAGCACGTCATCATCCCGCTCCAATGCGAGCCGCTGGCTCTCCAGACGACGCCGCAGATTCTCCGCGCGATTCAGGATATCGTCGCCGTCAACGAGCGCCTCACTCTCGATGGAATTCTTCTCACGATGTACGAGGCGAACAATCCGGCCAGTGACCGGGTAGTGGACTACGTGAGAAGGCATCTCCCCGCCAACATCGTCTTCGACGTCGTGATCCCCCGCACCTCGGCTACGGCCGACGCCTTCGCCGCTGGCCAGCCGGTGGTGGTTCGGAGTCCCGCTGACGCGGCGTCACAAGCCTACGTGAACCTCGCGACGCTACTCGCCGACCGGTTGGTATGAAGAAGTCGTCGGCGTGCGCGGCATTGCTTGCCTTTTTTGGGATAGTCGGGCTCATCGCCGTTGCCTGCACCGATATAAGCGGCAGCTCGACGTCGGTTCTTTCTATACAGTTCGATTCTCTGTCCGCGCCTTCCGTCGTCCTCGGCGACACGCTGCGCGACACGACGGGCGCGGTGATCAGGCCGGTGGTTCACGCTTTCAACTTCCAGGGCGAAGAGATCATTCCGGCGCCGGTTTTCTTCTTGTCGCCCGACTCCGGCATCACCGTGGACAGCGTCACGGGGATCGTGGTTGGAGACAGCCTGCGCTCGACGCCGGCGCGGATCGTGGCGACCATCGGGACCCTTCAGGCGATTCAGAACGTCGACGTTACGCTGCGGCCGGATCTCGTGCAGGCGGTGAACGCCCTCGACAGCTTGCAATATTCGTTGCTCGACACCACTCTCAACGTGTCATCGCAGTTGCAAGTGAAGCTGACGCATGGCGTCGCTCCGAACGATAGCGCCGTCAAGTCTTACATCGTGAGCTTCGCCATCGTCGCGCAGAGCGATCCGCAGCTCGGTGAGCTGGTGAACGACGCTGGAAAGCCGTCCGTCGTGGACACTACCGACGCGAGCGGTATAGCGGGAAGGAAGATTCGTCTGCATCCTCTTTTCCTCAGCTCAGGAACGGCCGTTGATTCGATTGTCGTCAACGCCACGGCGAAGTATCGTGGAACGCAGGTGAATGGCAGTCCAGTGCGGCTCGTACTCCTGCTGAAGCCGCCCGGCTAAACCGCTAAACCAGACCCGCTTTCGGGGAGAGAGAATGGCACTGATGGAAGCCAGAGGTGGACCGAGACCCGCTCCGGGGACGCTGAATCAGCTCTTTTTCGATGCCGTCTCGAAGTTCAACCGCCCGGACGCTCTGCAAGCCAAAGCGGACGGAGCTTACCGCCCGATCTCGCACACCGAGGTCGCCGAACGCGTGCGTCATGCCGCGCGCGGGCTCTCCTCACTCGGCGTCAGGCGTGGGGACCGCGTGGCGATCCTCTCCGAGAACCGGCCCGAATGGGCAATCGCCGACTTTGCGTGCCTCACCGTCGGCCTCACGGACGTCCCGATCTATCCCACTCTGCCGGGCGACCAGGTCGCCTACATCCTCAAGGATTCAGGCGCGGTCGCGATCTTCGTCTCGAACAAGGCGCAGGCGGAAAAGATCAGAGAAATCAGCTCGCAGCTCCCCGCGCTCAAAACCGTGATCGGCTTCGACGAAATCCCCCGCCTCACCAACATGTCGATAGCCGAGCTCGAGAAACGCGGCACGCAGGGCGAGAACAGGGAGTCGATCGCCACCTACCGCGAAGACGCTCTGACGGTCAAGCCGGACGATCTCGCGACGATCATCTACACCTCCGGCACGACGGGGGAGCCCAAAGGCGTGATGCTGTCGCACGACAACATCTACTCGAACGTCGAGGGGACGCGAACGGCCATTCCCTTCGACGGGCGGGACGTCGCGCTGAGCTTCCTTCCGCTCTCCCACATCTTCGAGCGGATGGGCGGGCACTACCTGATGTTCGCCACCGGCACGTCGATCGCCTACGCGGAATCGATCGACACCGTACCGATCAACATGCAGGAGGTCCGGCCGACCATCGTTCTCTCGGTGCCTCGACTCTACGAAAAGATGTATGCGCGCATTCTGGAAACGGCGCTAACCGGCGGATACCTGAAGAAGAAGATTTTTTTCTGGGCGCGCGCTGTCGCCGAGCGCTGGGCCAATGAGAAGCTCGCCGGAAAGGAGCCGGGCGCACTGGTGGCGAAGCAGTATGCGATCGCGCAGAAGCTCGTTTTCTCCAAGCTTAAAGCGCGGACCGGTGGACGCCTCCGCTACTTCGTCTCCGGGGGTGCTCCGCTCTCACCGGACATCAACAAATTCTTCTTCGCCGCGGGCCTGGAGATCCTGGAGGGGTACGGACTCACCGAGACCTCACCCGTGATCGCGGTCAATACGCCGGAGAACTTCCGCATCGGCACCGTCGGAAAGGCAATTGACGGCGTCGAAGTGAAGATTGCGGCTGATGGTGAGATCCTCACCCGCGGACCGCACGTAATGAAGGGCTACTACAACAAGCCCGAGGCCACGCGCGAAATGATCGATCCGGACGGCTGGTTCTACACCGGCGACATCGGCGTGCTGGAGGACGGATTCCTGGCGATCACCGACCGCAAGAAGGATATGATCGTTACCGCAGGTGGAAAAAATATCGCGCCGCAGCCGCTCGAGAACAAAGTCAAAACCAACAAATACATCGCCCAGGCCGTGATGCTCGGCGACAAGCGCAAATTCCCCTCGATGCTGATCGTGCCGAACTTCGATCAGCTGGAGAAGTGGGCGATGAAGCGGAACATCATCTGGACGGACCGCGCGCAGCTGCTACGGATGCCGACGATCCAGGCGAAGATCGAAAAGGAAGTGGCCAAGGAGCTGGAGGGCGCGGCTCACTTCGAAACGCCGAAGAAGATCGGATTGCTCGAGCACGATTTCTCGATCGAAAGCGGAGAGCTGACGCCGACTCAAAAGGTGAGGCGCCGCACCATCGACAAGCACTACAAAGCACTGATCGACTCCCTTTACGAAGAGGCCGAGCGAGCCGGGTTCACCGACCAGCACGCGATAGCCTGATCACTTCCGGCGCCTTCTGCGCCACCCAGTAGTTCTCGTCCCGGGCGAGCACAGCGAGCTCACTCGGGGGCGGAATCTCGGTGGGCCCGACGATCCTCCCTCCCGCTCGGACCGCTTTCACGGCCGACGCAACGATTCCCGCCGGGAACGAGGCGTCGAGCGCCACGCCGAGCATCGAGCCGGGCGCGACCGGAATCTCCGAACCGACCAGCAGCAACCCGACGGTTTCGGATTCCTCGACACCACTTTCCGGATTGAGCGCGAGCACGCGCGCCTCCGAAATCAGGCTCAGCTCCTGCGCGGCACTGGCCCAGCGCCCGCCAAGTACGACCGTCGCTCCCGGCTCCGTGACGTTGAGAAAAGCGCCGGCGCGCGTAGCAAGCTCTTCCCGCTCCAGGGTCGCCGCCGACCGCCCGGCTTGGCGCCGCGGCAATTCGGCGCCGGCTGTGAAATCTGCTACACCGGTTGTGATCGGATATTTCGCGGAGCAGGTCGGGCAGCCGAGCGTGCCGTCGAGGACGAAACGATTGGAGACGGTTTTGAACGACGCGACGAGCCAGGTATCCTCGTGCGCATTGACGCAGCGCAACAGGTCGAGCAGCTCGATGAACACAGTGCCCGTCAGCCCCGGACGTTCATCGGCCCGCTCGGGCGCTAGCTGTGGGAAAGCCGCAGCTCGTCGACATTCACTCTCTCCGGTTGAGTGAGCGCGAACAGCACGGCTCGGACGACGTCATGCGGATCGAGCATTAGCCGCTTCGAGTGCGGCTTCCCAGCGGGGTCGGTGACCGTGACCGAATTCCAGATCTCGGTGTCCGTCGATGCTGGAGAAATGAGCGATGTACGCACACCGGTGCCGCGAAGCTCGGCGCGCAGCACTTCGTGGATGCCGCGAAGGCCGAATTTGGCAGCGGAGTACGCGGCGTTGCCGGTGTAAATGGTTCTGTCCGCGACCGAGCCTATGGTGACGATGTGCCCCGCCTTCCGCTTTTTCATTTCGCCGAGAAATGCGCGGACAAAAAGAAACGGGCCGACGAGATTGGTGTTGATCGTCTCGATGAATGATTCGGCCGTCGTCTCCTCCGCGACGGCGACGCTGTATATCCCAGCGTTGTTCACGAGAATGTCGGGAGCGCCGTTCAGCTCGGTGGCGATGCGCTTCGTCGCCCGCTCGACGCTTTTCGGGTCGGTGACGTCGCACGTGACGGGTATCGACCCTTTGATGCGCGCCGCGCGCTCCTCGAGCTTCGCTTCAGTCCTCGCGATCAGAACTACGCGCACTCCCTGGCTGCCGAGCGCTTCGGCGATCCCGGCACCGATTCCTCTGGAAGCGCCGGTTACGACAGCGGTTCGCCCGTCGAGTGGTGCCATTCTCTAGTCGCGGCCGTTATGCGCCAGACGCAGGAATTCGTCGCGCGTCTTGGGATCTTCGCGGAACGCGCCTCGCAGAGCCGACGTGATCGTCTTCGAGTTCTGCTTCTGCACTCCGCGCATCATCATGCAGAGGTGATAAGCCTCGATCACGACGCCGACGCCGCTCGGGTTCAGCACGCGGCAAAGTCCCTCGGCGATCTGCTCCGTCAGCCGCTCCTGCACCTGTAGACGTCTGGCGTAGACGTCCACGATGCGCGGGATCTTGGAGAGCCCCACGATCTTCCCGTTCGGGATGTAGGCCACGTGCGCCTTGCCGAAGAACGGCAGCATGTGGTGCTCGCACAACGAGTAGAGCTCGATGTCGCGCACCATGATCATGTTGTCGTGCTCTTCCTTGAAAATGCCATCGCCGACCACTTCCTCGGCGCTCGAGCTGTAGCCTTCGGTCAGGAACTTCATTGTCTTGGCGACGCGTGAGGGAGTATTGAGCAGGCCTTCGCGCTCGGGATCCTCACCTATCAGCTCCAACTCGCGCCGTATCAGCTCCTCAAACTCCTTATCTGCCTGTGTATTCGACATAGTTGTTTTCAGTCTCCCACAGTACGAGCCGGGCAAGCTCACCGGGCTTCACCTGGGGGGCCAGTATTTTCCAGAACGCGATGATGATGTTCTCGGATGTCGGAATGACGCCCTTCATGAAGGGCACGTCGAGGTTGAAGTTCTTGTGATCTACGATGTCGACGATCTCGCGCTCGACGATCTTTTTGAGCTGGGAAAGGTCGCAGACGTAACCGGTCCTGGGGTCGATATCACCTTCGACCGACACGTCCAGGGTATAGTTGTGGCCGTGCCAGTTCGGGTTGTTGCACTTCCCGAACAGCTTCGAGTTCTCCGCGTCGGAGAGCTCGGGATTGTGGACGCGGTGGGCGGCGTTGAACCGCATCCGGCGGGTGACTGTTACGCGCGACATGTTTAGGGTAAGATATCGAAGACAAAGAAGCTCCGCCGCAGGCAGAGTGCCCTTTTAACCAAAAGAAGCTCCGCCGAAGGCAGAGTGCCCTTTAACCAAAAGAAGCTCCGCCGGTTGAATGGCGGAGCTTCAGAAAGAATGGGACGGAGAGGTTTTTTGAAGCCCGGTCGAATTTTTGAGGCCCTCACCCCACCTACCGTCTTCCCCGCACTGGGGCATGACGTCAGCAAAGTTTATTGGACCCACTCTAAGGACTTGTTGGCTCAAAAAGTGAGTTCTCCGCCCCAACGATGATGCCGTTTTTTGTTCCGCAACGGCTGCACTAATGACTCCCTGAAGTTACCGATCGTCACATTCAAAATCAACGAATTCCAGCCATGGATTTAGGAATAATCGCAGCCATCGTGATGCTTGCAGTCTGGGCGTTCGTCACATTCACCACGACCGCGCCAGGCTGGATCCACATCCTCCTCACGATGGGGATGTTCCTCCTCATCTACCGCATCGTCGTGCGCGGCACGCACGGCGTGGGCCGCGGCCGCAAGAGTTGATGGCACGCGGCGGGTCTTACTCCTATGGGAGCGAAGGACCCGCGACCGCCGTCGCCGAGCAACCGCAGCCGCTGTCGGCGGACAAGAAAAAACCGGTCCTCGTAACGGGCGCTGCCGGAATGGTTGGCATCCATACGTGCCGAGAGTTGTCGAAAAAAGGCTGGCAGGTGCGGGCCCTCATCAGGGATCCCGCGAAGGCGGTAATGGCGCTCGGTCAGCTACCGGTCGAATTCCGCGTCGGCGATGTCCGGGACGCCACGACCTTACGGAGCTCGCTCAGCGGGTGCGGCGCGGTGATTCATCTCGCCGCGATCGCGATCGAGAAGAAGGGCGAGAGCTACCGCGAGTCGAACACCGCCGCGACCGAGCGCCTCATCTCCGCGGCCAGAACCGAGAACGTTCAGCGTGTCATCTTCATGTCGCAGAACGGCGCCGACAGTCGTTCGCCCTTTCCATTTCTGCGCAGCAAGGGCGTCGCGCAGGATTCGATCAAGACCAGCGGACTCAAATGGACGGTACTGCGCCCGTCGGTGATCTTCGGCCCCGAGGATCAGTTCGTGAACGTGCTCGGACGACTCATCATGCTGACGCCGAAGGTCTTTCCCCTTCCCGGCGGCGGCAGCGCGCGGTTTCAGCCGATCGCGGCGGACGACGTCGCGCGGGTCGTGCGCCTCTCGCTGGAAAAGAAGGAGACAGTTCAACAGTCCTACGACCTCGGCGGCGCGGTACCGCTGACGCTTCGGCAGATGACGGAGCGGATCCTCGTCGCGATGGGTACGCACCGGACGCTCGTGGCTATCCCGGTGAAGGCGCTGAGGCCGCTCGTCGCAATGGCTCAGCGCCTCTTGCCGAATCCGCCCGTTACGCCCAGCCTGCTCGATCTGCTGTCCCTCGACAACACAGTCGCGAACAACGCTCTCACCGACTACTTCAGGGTCGTGCCGATCCCGTTCGCGGCGGACGAGCTGCAGTATCTGAGGCGAATTACGGTGAAGAACGCGCTGAGGTCGTTGTTCGAAGGGCGGTAATCTGGAATCCCCCGTCCTTGTCTAGACGTATCGCGCGAAGGCCAGGCCGATAATGCAGGCCCTTAATCGGATCGCGGCAGAAGTGTACCCTACAGCTCTCTCCGGTTGAGAAGCTGGTGGGCGTAATCCACCGCTCTCGCGGTCAGCGCCATGTAGGTGATGCTCGGATTCTGGTTGGCAGTCGACGCCATGCATGCTCCGTCGGTAATGAACACGTTCGGGACATCCCACATTTGATTGTGGCCGTTCAGGACCGACGTCTTCGGATCGCGCCCCATGCGCGCTGTGCCGGTCTCGTGAATCACCAGCCCCGGCGGGTTGTCTTCCTTGAATGGTCTGATGTTGGTCGCGCCCAGCGCCTCCAACATCTCCGTGGCGCTCACGGCCATATCCGCCTGCATTTTCTTTTCGTTGTCGCTGTAGACGCAGTTGACGCGCAGGGCCGGAATGCCCCACGCATCGACGAGGTGCGGATCGAGCTCGATGTAGTTCTCGTGGCGCGGAAGCATTTCGCCAAAGCCGTCGAACGACATCTCCCAAGGTCCGAGATCGCCGGTGAGCGACTTCTTGAATTCGGCGCCAAAGCCGGGCATTTCAGATCCCCTGTCCCAGCCCGCACGTTCGGCGCGACCCTCGAAGCCATACCCGCGCAGAAAATCCGGATGCTTCGTCTTCACATTGCGGAAGCGCGGGACGTAGATCGCGTCGGGCCGGTTGCCGATCTCGCGCCGGTCCCTCGCCCAGGGAAGCGTTCCGGTCGCGCCGCCGGCCATGATGTGGTCCATCAGGTTGTGCCCCAACTCGCCGCTGGAATTGCCGAGGCCATTCGGGAATTCGCTCGTCGCCGAGTTGAGGAGGATCCGCGTCGATTCCATCGCTGAAGCGTTGAGAAAAATCACCTTCGCATTGACGTCGAACATCTGCTTCGTGTTCGCATCGATCACCCGGACGCCGGTAGCCCGGCGCTTAACCGGATCGTAGATCACGCTGTGCACCACGCTGAAAGGTCTGAGCGTCAGGCGTCCCGTCTTGCGCGCGGCGGGAAGCGTGGAGTTGATGCTGCTGAAATACGAGAGCGTGATGCATCCCCGCGCGCAATGCCCGCACAGGTGGCACTTCTGGCGACCGCCGTGATCTTCGGTCAGCACGGCGAGGCGCGCGTTCGTGATTACGCGCTCACCGCCGAATTTCTCCAGAAGAATGTCGCGGGCCTTCTGCTCCGCCGCATTTAGCGGCCACGGTGTCTGGAACTCGCCGTCGGGCAGGTGTGCGAGGTTCTCACGACGCCCCTGTATGCCGACAAACTTCTCGACGTAACTCCACCACGGAGCGAGATCCTTGTACCGGATAGGCCAATCAACTCCATAGCCTTCTCTCGCGTTCGCGGTGAAGTCGAGATCACTCCACCGGTAGACGCACCGCCCCCACATGATGGAGCGTCCTCCAACCTGCCTTCCCCGTATCCAGTAAAAGGGCTTGTCCTCGGGAAACGAGTACGGGTTGTCGAGGTCGTTGACGAAAAACTTGGACGACCACTCGTCGCACGCACCGGTGTGCCCCTGGATGGGTTGATAGCGCTCGACCTGTTTGCGGTCACCCATTCCTCGATAGCGCTTTTCCCACGGAAGCACGTGCTCCACGTAGTCGACCGCCGGATCGATCGGCCGCCCCGCTTCGAGCACGATGGTGCGCAGTCCCTTCTCTGTCAGCTCCTTTGCCGCCCAGCCGCCGGAAATCCCCGAGCCGACGACGATCGCATCATATGTCATTGGTGGCATGGTCAGACCGCGGGAGTGAACGGTACGTTGCCCTGATATCCATTGAAGTACATCTGCACCTTCAGGATCTCCTGGTCGACACGCTGGGACGTGAAGTAGCCGTATACGGTGAGAGCCTTGAGTCGCGCGAATGCGAGCCCGGCGCCTGTCTTGTCTCCACGCGCGGCATCAAGCGCCGTCATGAGCTCGACTTTCTTCGATGCCGGCAAAGCGGCAAATCGAGTTGAGCCCATCGCGCCCGCGCGGGTATCGATGTCGCGCAGCCCGGCGAGGAATGCGGCTCTCTCATCGTCGCTCGCCCATTCAGTCAGGATGAGATCGATGAATTCCGGCACCTTTACGCTCGTCGCGCCCGGCGTCTCGGTCTCGGGGATGATCATCTCGGCGATCGTAGTCACGAGCGCCTGCTGTTCGCGATTGAGGGTCCTGAACGGAACGTCGCCCAGCCGGAGATGGAGCTCCGCTCCGAGCTTCATCGCGGCTTCGGCGCCGCGAGGGATGAAGGGCAGCGCGAGTGCGGCGCCGAGGAACTGAACGACTTCACGTCTTCGCATGTCAGGATATCGGAGGGTGGACGATCCTGGGGCTGAAGTGGGGCGAATCGAACGTAGAGCGGGGAAACGAAACCGTCAAGCGACATTGAAGCTGTTTTGCGACGCGGCGGAATTGGAATTGAGCGCCTCACGATTGCTTTATTCCTTGACGGCCGCCGCTATACGACCCATGGTTCCCCGAGGGCCGTTGAAATTCCTCTCCCTCTGAGCCACTATGAAAAGAAACATGGCACTTGGACTCCTCCTGGCGGCGGTGCTTGCCGCGCCGCCCGCCGTCCGTGCGCAGGAGACCATCGCCGACGCCATAGACCTGGCGCGCGAGAAGACCGTGAAGTTCGACTTCACCGGAGCCCTCGCCCTCTACGACGCGATCCTGAAGCAGTTCCCAAAAGAGCTCCCGGAGATCTACGTCAAACGCGCATCCCTCCTCGAGATGATGGGTGACTCGAAGGGTGCAATCGCCGACTACACCAAGGCTCTGGCGCTCGATTCGGACGATCCCAAGAAGACGCAGTGGAACCACGCGTACATTTATAGGGACCGAGCCAAGTCCAAAGAGTACTCCGGGGACCTCAAGGGGGCGATCGCCGATTACGGCCGGGCCATCGCGCTCGACCCGAAGAACAGCTTCTTCTATTCCCATCGCGCTGGGGTCAAGGTGGATCTGGACGACTACGCCGGAGCGCTCGCGGACTACTCCACCGCGATTAGAATCGCCGACAAGCCCGGGGAGCTGGACTACGAGCGTCGCGGCATCGTCCGCATCTGCATGCGTGACTTCCCGAACGCGCTCGGCGACCTCCAGCAGGCCGTCAAGATGGATCGGGAAGGCGACTACTATAAGCCGACGGTCGGGGATCAGAACCTGCTCATCTGGCTCACGCAAGTCCGGCTGGACAAGAAGGTTGACGCCGACAGGGAGCTGACGGCCCTGGTGGCGGCGGTAAAGAATGACGGCGACATCGATTTGAACCACGACATCGCGCGGTATTACCTCGGACAGGCGGAGGATAGCGTCGTGTTCGCCTCCGCCGAGGCGCTGGACAAGAGGTCAGATAAAGCCGGCTCCGAGAGCTTCCACAGTGTGGCGTACTATTTCGTGGGGATGAAGCAGCTGTTGGACGGGCATAAGACGGAGGCCCTGGACAATTTCCGGAAAAGCCTGAACTCTCGAACCCGGATGCAGCACATGCGAGAGCTCGCTCAGGTCGAGGCCACGGCGCTCGCTCCCAAGAAGCGCTAGCGCCAGATCAGCCGGCCGCGCAGTCCCAGCTCGCCCTCACTTTTTCCGGGTCGATGCGATGTCGAGCTGCCCAATTGCGCCAAGTGCGTTCCACACATTCTGCGGAATTTACAAGGACTCCATCCAGGTCGAACAGGATTGCTTTGCAGGCAAACGATCGCGCGAATGTCACGACCGGGAAAGTTGGGTCACATCTCTCGAGGGCGCGAGAGTGCGTAGAGCGACTGGCCCGCGGCGGAAAACAACCCAAAGGCCACACAAACTACCAGGATGCCCGTGATCGATCTCGCCCCGAGGATCCTTCCCGTCAATCCTGCAACCAGCGTACTCGTCAGGAATGCGATGGCCGACAGCTGCAGCACGACATTCCGTGTCTGGTCGCGCGCCTTTCCAATGACCATCACCAGTGTGGCGCCAATGAACGCTGCGATCGCCATCCACAAGTAACGGAAGTCGGTACCGGTTTGAAAGGCGCGAATCAGTGCAAAGACAAAGGGTACGGCCGCGAGGAGAATCGAGAGAAAGAAAAGCCCGGGCTGTCGCGCGCGGCCTGTCATCTCTTCGCCGGGTAGCGACGGCCGGAGCCGATGCGGTACAGCGGATGGGCGGTATCGTGTGGCCGGGCTGATGATTGCACCCTCGCACCCCAGATCAAAAGCCAAAACATTATCGGCAACTCCCCCCCCCCCCCCGAGAATCATGGTGACCTGGCCAACTTGATGTGCGTACTGGGGGAGTAATATGGTCGTTGCGGAACTGACGAGATAGCCAGCGCGGTGCGATAGTCATCAAGCTTCCGTCGTGGCACGCAGTCGGCGAAGTGTCTCCTTGTCGGGCTCACCGTTGAAGTACTTCTGAAGCACTTGCTCGAAGACGCCATCGTCCGACACGCGGGCGAACAGCGTTGCGCAGGACCGCAGTTTCAGGTCATCCGGCGATCCAAAGATTTCTAGCGCCGAGCGTCCCACGATGTTATGCACGACCGCGGCACATTCCCGCAGCCGCGGACCCAGGACGGGATGATCGAGATATGCCCGAGCCTCGGCTGCACTTTTGATGGAGTATCGATGCGACATGGGGCTGTGCCCCAGGCCCTCTACCTGCGGGAAGACATACCACATCCAATGTGACCGCTTCTTCCCGTCGCGCAGTTCCGACAGCGCCCGGTCGTAATCCGCCGCTTGCGCTCGCACAAACCGGTCGAGGTCGTGTGGATCGTTGGAGAGCGACACATCTTTCGGCTCTATCATGTTCGGCGGATGCTCGTCCTGACGTTTCAGCTTCAGCGGACCTCGCATGCTTGGCGCGAGGTGCGCGCGAAGCGCCGCTAATGAATATGGAACCTCTCGACATATATCACGGCGCCGAAAAGTGCCTGAACCACACCGACAATCAACAGCGTGATGTCATGGCGGCCTTTCCAGAAGCGCCAGCCCAGGCCCGCGATGAGGGCGCCCGGGGCTCGCTGTGCCTGCGGGAGCGATTACACTCGACGTTTCCATCATTCCTCCGGCGGCAGCTTCTTTAGTGGAGAGGTCTCGCCTCGCTCCGCCCGAAGTTTCTCGCTAAAGCGTTGTTTCTCGCCGAGGCGTTCCACCTCGAGCGCGACGGCATCCACCGATTGCTGAAGGTAGTCGAGGCGCGCATCGGCCAGCTGCGCGGGCGCTGGATCCTGACGCCGTCCCCACGGCCCGAGCCGCCACCCCAGGTACGCCCCGAGGACCAGCGCGACGTGGACGGCTGCATGGACCGGCTCGCCCACCGCGACGGCGTAACCCGCGCCTGCCACGTTGATGAGGACGAAGAGCGCCGCAGCCACCCGCCAGAGCTTGGAAGGTCGAGTCATGAGAACTCCCATCGATAGAGAACACCCTACGCGCCGGACGAGTAAAAGTTACTGCGAATCGGGGCCCCACCGTTGGACATCCCATTCGCATAGATCCTCGTCGGATCGATGTTGTAGGTCGCCTCGAGCGTGTCGACGTATAGCAGGTACTCCCGCTTCTCGCCCGAGGAGACGATGGTGCCGTTGGTTCGATTCGGTGCGTAGGAAGACACGAGGGCATAGAACGCCCCCCAGGTTATAACGGCCAACACCACCGGCAGGCCGATGACGACCACCACCGCGCCGATGAGAATGTTCCTGATTTTCATCGCCTCATCGCGACGTCCGGCCTGCGAAAGTGTCGATTCCCCTAATCAGCCCCTGCGTCAGGTCAAGGAGGCCATGTCGATGACGAACCGGTAGCGCACGTCGCTCTTCAGCATGCGCACGTAGGCATCGTTGACGGACGCAATGTCGATCAGCTCGATGTCTGAGGTGATTCCATGTTTGGCGCAGTAGTCCAGCATCTCCTGCGTCTCGGGGATGCCGCCGATACCCGATCCTGCCAGGCTGCGTCGCCCGCCGATCAGGCTGAACATCGCCACCTCGGCAGG